>OGOX01000601.1_pt1 | contig 27212 bp, 24 predicted proteins | sample 1552761 | NCBI WGS metagenome assembly OGOX01 (sample SAMEA2580212, study PRJEB22360) | human gut metagenome | biome: human gut; feature: human-associated habitat; material: faeces | place: Denmark | collected 2008/2010
CTGGTCCACTTTGAAAATCAAGCAGTTAAGCAGAAATAGCTTAACTGCTTTTTTCATTTTCAGGAAACATGCTTGAAACTACGAATTCAAGCTTGCAGAAAGAATGCATCATCAAAGAAGAATAGAACAATAGTTGCATGTCGAATCAAGTAACGACATGCCCCTATTGCTTTCTCAACTAAATAATAGCCGAGAAAAACAACTTGAAATGTTAAATCTCAACGTATATTAGAAGAAAGACAGACAAATCCTTGGTCAATCAAACAATTATTGCTAAATTTGCACCAATTCTACAAGGAGTAGAAGTACATATTTAGAATGAGCGTTTGACGTTATCTCGACATAGAATCTGGACAATTCGATGCAAAATGAGATGGCAGTTCAAGGTGCTCATGCTTTCATGTTGCATATATATACCCATATATATAACACATGGAGCATGGGCTATTGTCTGTTACTATTTTGCAAGCAGTCCAGAGCTTTATGTCAGTAATACCCAATAGTCCCCATGCTCCTTTCTTTATGTGTAGAAAACAACTATCAATAAAAGCCTATCTGGTGGGGATATAAAGGCACATAGTACAATTATGAGAAAATATATAATTACAATGTTGCTCACTATGCTTATGACTGCTGCAACTACAGCAAAAACTAACGCTTTATTGTCACAAGCCGAGAAGATTTCCCAAAGTAATATCTTATATCATTTCGGAACAAGAACAATCCGTAAAGATTTATATATTCAAAATATCAAAGACAATGTTGCAACGTTTCTAGATTACAAGCGCAATTACGCAGGTTGGAACTATTACTATATTGAAGAGTTCAAGAATGCCTATTTTAGATTTTTAAATGCATTTACAGATAGTGGACAACCAAACAGATTCAGAACAGATGAATTTGGTACTCTCATTGATAGTTATGGAGAGTTTTCTAATGAAGATGCAGATGATTATTGGTACGATAGACATGGTAATAGAATCACAGGTGCAGAATATTGGAATTTAAAAGATAGTAAAAAAAAGAAATATTCTCCATTTTTTGCAAATAGAGAACTTGCAAAATATCTATATGATATAGGGAAAGGACTATTAAATGCACTTGATAATGGACATTAATAAGACTTAAGGCATATGAAAAGATTTATTTTAAGACTAATATTTCTATGCATCTGCTTTTGCGGAAGTTTAGGAGTAAATGCAGCTCAAAAATGGACTGCATATGCAACAAGTTACAAAAAAGGGAACGCAGATTGGTCAAAAAGCATTTCATGCAATATTCCAATAATCATTGTAAATGATAATATGGGTAGAAAATTATTGAACATTTTCTATAGTGACGATAACGTTGAAAGTTTTCTTATTCAAGAAAAAAGCAAGGACAAAGATGGAAGCATTAATTTAATTTGCAAGAACATTGTCACTAACGAACCTACATTCTTCTTATTTATGGTTTCTAAAGGTACGACATACCTTTTTATGCAAACCGTAACAAACTTTTGTGTGTCATTTGAACTAATACGTCAAGAATAATATGAATCATAGTTTTCTTAAAATAGTTTTCGCATTTCTGTTTACATTACTTTCACTAAATATTAGTGCTCAAAAATTCCAAGCCTATGCTTACAAGGCAAGTCACAACAGTCAATGGACAAGATGCAATAGAATGATTGAAATCAGAAAAGACTTTGACGAGATAATCCTAGAAGTTTATTGGAGTGTAGTTGGTGGTGAACAATACTACCTTAGCAAAAAGATAAAAGAAGGAGAGGACTACATTATCATGGAAGCTTACGGACCAAACGCAGAAAAATTCAATGTCGCTATTACCTATACATCTCATGATGTAATCTTAATTTTAAAAAGCAACAGAGACGAATTTGCTTATCGAATGCGAGGAATATCAAACTAACATACAAGCCAACTTTTACTATCAAGTGGAGGTTGGCTTTTTTGCTAATAATGCATAAATAGAAAAGATTTGGTTGCCCAAACTGTTGTTAAACCAAAGAAAAGCATTATCTTTGCAACCATACACCAACATATATCAATATGACAGAATACAAGAGACAAGACTTCACAACAGAACTTCGTGGAGCACTTTAAGAAGTGAAAGACCATATCGAGGGTAAGAAACAACTTCAATCCTTAGATAGTCTTCTTGATGAACTATAAGAGATATGGGGGTTCTCTCTATAAAATGAATCCCTAAAAACTTTGCATCGTGCAATCTATCGTTGCACCTGCAAAAAGGATGATTGTTGACTCATTGTTGACTAAATTCATTCTATCAGTGTTCATTAACAGGTTGACAAATAGCATAAAAGGACTTGTAGCTCAGTTGGTTACACCTTGCTAAGTCCGCAGGAGTTAGTAAGGCTCGGCACAGACTCATAATCTGGAGGTCCTAGGTTCAAGCCCTAGCTGGTCCACTTTGAAAATCAAGCAGTTAAGCAGAAATAGCTTAACTGCTTTTTTCGTTTTAGGAAACAATGATTGAAACCGTGCATTCAAGCATGCAGAAAGAATGTACATCCAAAGAGCAACACCGTAATTCCTCTTTCAAAATTTGGTGGTTTCAATTATTTGCCGTATCTTTGTGCCATATTAAAAAAGGAGAAAGGATTATGGCAAATAATGAATACAGAAAGCTGCCTACAGGCATACAAGCTTTCAACATCATCAGAGAAGAAGGATATCTCTATGTTGATAAGACTGACATGGTTTGGAAATTGGCGAACAAAGGTCTAAAGTATAATTACTTGAGCCGTCCTCGCCGATTCGGAAAGTCTGTGCTCATTGATACGCTACAATGTTACTTTGAAGGAAGAAAGGAACTCTTCGAAGGTCTCAAAATCATGGACTTGGAGAAGGATTGGAAGGAATATCCCGTGATTCGACTCGATATGAGCCGTGGAGGCGCCAATGCAGAAACCTTGCGTTCGTACCTGAATCTGCGATTTGGATACTACGAAGAGAAGTATGCCATCACTCCCGATCCTACCGCCCAGCTTGCCGACCGCTTTGATGCCATCATTACGACGGCTTACAAACAGACGGGCTTGAAGGTTGCCATCCTCATCGACGAGTATGATTCTCCTCTTCAGCACTCCTGGAAAACCCCGGAACACGAAGCATGCACCGAGGTATATCGTGAAGTCTTTGCCATTTTAAAGGCGGATGATGAATACGAGCGTCTGGTCTTTATCACAGGCATCACCAAGTTTACGCAGATTTCCCTTTTCTCCGTGCTCAACAATTTAACCAACATCAGTTTCCTCCCAGAATACGCAGCCATCTGCGGCATCACTGAGGAGGAGATAAAAGAGAACTTCAAGCCTGAACTTGAAAAAATGGCAGAGGTGAACGGATGGACTTTACAGGAAACCCACGACAAGCTGAAGGACTACTACGACGGTTACCATTTCAGTCGCAGAAACATGGTTGACATCTACAATCCTTTCAGCCTCATCAATGCGCTTGACACCCAGGATCTGAACAGTTATTGGGCATCTTCGGGAGCCACTTCCATGCTGCCGAAGTTCATCAAGGATGCAGAGTTGCGCCTACCGGATTTTGAGGATTGCATGATTCTCCGCAACACATTGGAGACTTCCGATGTTACTGGCGGAGGTCCAGAACTCTTCTTATATCAATCAGGTTATCTCACCATCAAATCGTGCGTAGGAAATGTCTATCACTTAGGCTTCCCAAATGAAGAGGTAAAACAGGCGCTCTACGAATGCGTACTGCCTGCATTGACCATGCGACAAGAGGCTGATACGCAGTCTCTGCAAGCGCAGTTGTACCAATATTTGGAATATAAAGAGTTAGACAAGGCGATGAAAGCGCTCAAAGCATTGGTTGCCGACGTACCTTACAGCAACAAGAAGTTGGCATCCATGGATATGGAAGAGCGTTACCGACTGATCATCAGTACCATCTTGAATGCCATCGGTTTGAAGGTGGAAGTAGAGCACATGCTTTCTACTGGCAGAATCGACCTCATTGTCAAAACAACTCATCACATCTACGTAATAGAGCTGAAGTTAAGAAACAATGGTGGCAAGGAAGCTGCCATCAAGCAAATTCATGACCGACAATACCTGGAGCCTTTCAAGGCCGACAAGCGAGAGGTAGTAGGCTTAGGCATAGAACTAGACGAAGAAGGCAAAGGCATTTTGGATTGGGAGATGGTAAATGAAGAATAAAGCAATAGGGGTATGTCGTTACTTGATACGGCATGCCCTTCATTTTCGAGAATGTCATCTCGATGAGCTATCATCTTCACGTTTCTTCTTAATTTGCCCAAGAAGCCAAACGACTGAGTAAGAGAATCGGCAAGAAAAAGAGGACAACTAGGGCTTTTGCAACCAAGTTGCAGAAACCTTTTCGTAATTTTGCAACCGAAATAGAAAAAGGAACTGAATGTTCCTGGTTATATAGAACTAAAAGTATTGCAAAATTATGGAAGAAATGAAACTTTCTCACGAACATCATCATGAATGCCATTGTGAAGATTCTCACGAACATCATCATGAGCACAATCATGACTGCTCATGCTCCACAGAAGAACATGAGCACCAGGGGTGCGGTTGCCACCACCATCATCACCATGAAGAAGGCGGTTTGAAATCCAAACTCTTTCAGATTGGAGCTACCATCATCCTCCTGGTCATCGCAGTTTTCATAGAAAAGAATTACGACCTGGCTACCTGGCAGTTGCTCCTCGTCTATCTCATTCCTTATTTATTAATAGGACACGAGACGCTGGGCGAAGCTGCAGAAGGTATTGCCAAGGGCGATATGTTTAACGAAAACTTTCTGATGGCTATCGCTACCATCGGAGCCCTTTGCATCGGATTCTTTCCTGGATCAGACACAGAATTTCCAGAGGCTGTCTTTGTGATGCTCTTCTTTCAGGTGGGCGAACTCTTCGAAGGATATGCAGAAGGAAAGAGCCGCGACAGTATTTCGCATCTGATGAATATCCGACCAGACGTGGCGAATGTTGAAAGAAACGGAAAGGTAGAGACCGTTTCTCCTGAAGATGTAAAGATTGGAGAAACGATTGTAATCCGTCCGGGAGAGAAAGTGCCTCTGGATGGCGTTGTCATTGAAGGCAATTCAGCCTTGAATACTGTTGCCCTGACGGGAGAAAGTATGCCACGGGATTTGAATGAAGGCGATACTATCATGTCCGGTTGCATCAACCTTTCAGGAGTAGTTCGTGTACGCACCACCAAGAGTTTTGGCGAGAGTACCGTATCCAAGATTATTGCGCTGGTAGAGAGTGCCGACAAGAACAAGTCGAAGAGCGAGGCTTTCATCACCCGTTTCGCCCGAGTCTATACTCCTATCGTTGTTTTCGCAGCCATTGCCCTGGCGGTTATTCCTCCATTCCTGGCAGCTACGGGAATCGTTGGCGAAGGAACCTTTGGCGAGAACTTCCCATTATGGCTCAACCGCGCCTTGATATTCCTGGTAGTTTCCTGCCCTTGCGCCCTGGTCATCAGCGTGCCCCTCACCTTCTTTGGCGGCATCGGCGGAGCATCCCGGAACGGTATTCTCATCAAGGGCAGCAACTATATGGATGCTTTAGCCAAGGTGGGAACCGTTGTGTTCGACAAGACCGGAACTCTGACCCACGGAGAGTTTGCCGTAGCAGCTGTTCATGCTGATGATTCCTGCCCAGACCATTCATCCCATGATGCAGATAATGTGCATATTGGCGAATATTCTGACAAGGAGAAAATCCTGCTTCATCTGGCAGCTCATGCTGAACATTTCACTACCCACCCTATCGGCGCAGCCCTGCGTACAGCCTTCCCGCAAGAAGCTACGGATGGCTGCGAGGTGACCGATGTAGAGGAGATTGCAGGACAGGGTATCCGTGCCCAAGTGAACGGCAAGGTGGTTTGCGTAGGCAACAAGAAGATGATGGAAAGCATCGGCGCAAAATGGCATGACTGCAACCAGGTGGGAACCATCATCCACGTCGCCATTGATGGCAAGTACGCGGGACATATTGTGATCAACGACACCCTTAAGGAAGGAAGCGCCCATGCCATCAGAGAGCTGAAAGAACTGGGAGTAGAGAAAACGGTAATGCTGACGGGCGACCGCAGAGAAGTGGGCGAAGATGTTGCCCACAAACTGGGACTGGACGAGTGCCGCGCAGAACTGCTGCCAACCGACAAGGTTTCGCATGTAGAACAACTGCTGAAGACAAAACCTGCAGGCAAGACGCTCGCTTACGTAGGCGATGGCATCAACGATGCCCCTGTATTGAAACGTGCCGATGTGGGCATTGCCATGGGTGGACTTGGAAGCGATGCAGCCATCGAAGCTGCCGATGTAGTACTGATGGATGATGACCCTAGAAAGATTGCCCTTGCCGTGAAGATAGCCAGGAGAACCATTCATATCGCTCACGAGAACGTGGTATTTGCCATCGGAGTAAAGGTTGCCGTACTGATTCTCGCCACCATTGGTCTCGGCACCATGTGGATGGCTGTCTTTGCCGATGTAGGTGTTACGGTCCTGGCTGTATTGAACGCCATGAGAAGTTTGGGTAAAAATCGTCTTTTTTATCGTTAAATACCAAAATAAGTTGTATCTTTGCAACCGAATTGCAATATACAATACTGAATGGTTATGTATAAAAAAGACATTTTGACTATGAATAAGATTATCAAACTCATCTTCGTGCTCTGCTGCTTCTGCGGCATTGCACAGGCTCAGCCTCAACGCCCTAAGCTCGTTGTAGGCATCGTTATCGACCAGATGCGATGGGATTATCTCTATCGCTACTACGCCCGCTACGGCGAAGGCGGATTCAAGAGAATGCTCGGAGAAGGATTCAGCGTAGAAAACTGCAAGATTCCTTACATCCCTTCGGTTACAGCCATCGGCCACTCTTCTATCTGGACTGGTTCCGTTCCTTCCATCCACGGAATTGCAGGAAACAACTTCGTGAAAGATGGAAAAGTAGTGTATTGTACTGCCGACGATACCGTCAACCCGGTAGGTTCAGACAGCAAGGCTGGCAAGATGTCGCCTCGCAACCTGTGGGTAACCACCATCGGCGATGAACTCCGTCTGGCTACCAACAACCGCTCTAAGGTGATTGGTGTAGCCTTGAAAGACAGAGCTTCCATCCTCCCTGCGGGTCATCACGCCAATGGCGCTTTCTGGTTTGATGACAAGTCGGGCAAGTTCATCACCAGTACTTTCTATATGGATAAGTTGCCAGAGTGGGTGAACAAGTTCAACAAGCAGAAACTCCCAAACAAGTATCTTTCCAAGAAATGGGAGACGCTCTACCCTATCGATTCCTACAAGGAGAGCACCAGCGATGACAACAACTATGAGAACGGCATCGCTGAGGGCGAGAAGGCGGTATTGCCACTCGATCTGCCTACCTTATATAAAAAGCATGGCTACAAGATTCTCCGCAACACTCCATTCGGCTGCAACCTGACCTTCGATATTGCCAAGGCTGCCATCGAGGGCGAGAACCTGGGTAGAAACACAGATACTGACCTGCTGACCATCAGCTGTTCAAGCACCGATTACATCGGTCATCAGGTAGGCGTGAACGCCATCGAAACAGAGGATTGCTATCTCCGACTTGATAAGGCATTGGCTGATTTCTTCGCTTATCTCGACCAGACTGTGGGCAAGGGAAATTATCTCACCTTCCTCACCGCCGACCATGGAGGCGTGAACAACGCTACCTTCCTGCAGGATCAGCGAATCCCTGCCGGCATCTGGAACAAAAAGGGATTGGTAGAAGAGCTGAATCAGATTCTGAAAGCTAAGTTCAATACTGACAAAGATCTCGTGAAGACCATCATGAACTACCAGGTGTTCTTCAACACAGATATCATCGAAGAACTCGGTTTGGATTACGCAGCCATCAAGCAGGCAGTGGTAGATAGATTGAAGAAAGACAAGGATGTGCACTATGCCTTCGACATGGAGAAGACCTCCACAGAGAGCATTCCTGCAGAGCTAAAGTTCCGTGCCATTAACGGTTACAACCGTGAGCGCAGCGGAGGTGTTCAGATTGTACTGAAACCAGGTCACTACGAATATTACAGCAGCAAGGGAACTACCCACGGAGCATGGAACCCATACGATATCCATATACCTTGCCTGTTTATGGGTTGGGGCATCCAGCACGGTGAGAGCGCCCAGCCTCACTATATGACAGATATTGCCGCTACCGTTTGTGCGATGCTGCATATTCAGGCACCTAACGGTTGCATCGGCACACCAATATTCTAAACAAAACAAAGGCTAGGTTTCCCAGAATCGGGAACCTAGCCTTTATTATTTATTTTCTCCACAAAAAGAAACTCTTTTATTCTTCATGCAGATTGTATTCTTCCATGCATAATTGTATTCTTTCATGCATGATTTCCCTAATCATCATTCATGATTTCCATATATTCCTCATAAGAAATATATCTGCCACCCATCGACTTGAGATGCGGGGTTTCCAACTGGCAATCTATCATCTTGCCTCCATGCTCCTGTAGATAACGGGCCAGGAAGATGAGGGCTATCTTAGAGCCTGACGGAACCTTGGAGAACATACTCTCGCCAATGAAAACCTTACCGATGGTAACGCCATAAAGTCCACCTACCAGTTCACCGGTCTCATTATCCCATACCTCCACGCTTGCCGCAAAGCCCTGCTCATGAAGGGCGGTAAATGCCTGGATGATGTTTTCACCCAACCAGGCACCCTCTTCCTCATAGCGGCCATTGGTCTTGCTGCAGGCTCGAATCACTGCATCAAAATCCTCGTTGATGCCCACGCTGTATCGTTTCTTCCTCAGCAGGGTGCGCATGGAATGGCTGACGTGGATTTCATCCGGGAAGATGACGAAGCGCTTCATCGGACAGAACCAGAGTATCTCCGGCTGGTCGCGAAAGCTATACCAGGGAAAGATGCCGTTGCTGTAAGCCAGCAGCAGGCGGTCGATGCTCAAGTCGCCACCTATCGCAAAACATCCGTCATCATCGCCGTAATGCGGATCGGGAAAATAAATCTCTTCCGCATTTTCATCTATCTGTAATATCATCGCTTTCTAACAATTAATCACCAATTCCTTACCATCGAAATCTACGCAGCCCTTGCCAGCCTTCTTGAGCTTGCCGAAGAGCAGAGCCTTCATCAGGATTGGCTTCAGGCGGTTGCCGATGACACGATCCATCTCGCGGGCTCCATATTCCTTGGTAAAGCCCCACTCCAGAATCTTCTCTCTTGCCGCATCGGTAAGCGTAATAGAAACTCCCTTTGCTGCCAACTTTGCATCGAGCTGACGAAGCTTCTTGGCAAGAATCAGTTCTGCCATGTGCTTATCCATATCGTTGAACACCACAGTGTCGGAAAGTCGGTTGATGAACTCTGGCTTGAAGGTCTTCTTTACCTGAGCCAACATCGCCTCGCCACGGGTAACATTACCGCCGAAACCTACGCTTGCCTGGGATGCATACTGCGCTCCGGCATTGGAAGTCATTACGAGGATTACGTTTCTGAAATCTGCCTTCTGACCCTTGTTGTCGGTCAATCGTGCATAGTCCATCACCTGCAGCAGGATGTTGTAGATGTCGCTATGCGCCTTCTCAATCTCGTCGAGCAGGAGCACGCAGTTTGGTGTCTTGCGGATGGCATCGGTCAGAAGACCGCCATCTTCATAACCCACGTATCCGGCAGGCGAACCGATAAGTTTAGCCACGGTATGCTTCTCGGTGTATTCACTCATATCGAAACGCACCAGTTCGATGCCGAGTTCCTTTGCCAGCACACGGACCACCTCGGTTTTACCTACGCCCGTAGGACCCACGAAGAGCAGCGACGCCATCGGTTTGTCATCATCCACCAGTCCTGCCTTCGCCATCATCACAGCCTCAACCACCTTATCCACAGCCTTGTCCTGACCATAGATCTTGTCGAGTATGCGCTGGCGGAGCGTAGCCAAAGAATCATTGTTTTCGTCCTTGATGGCAGCTGCATCTATCTTGCAAACCTTGGTAAGAATCTGCTGGATAATCGCCTTGGTAACATAAGAACGCTGGCGATATTCCACAGGATGCACCTCCAGATAAGCACCCGCCTCATCCATCAGGTCGATGGCCTTATCAGGCAGACAGCGGTTGCTGATGTATTTGGCACTGGCACGAACTGCATACTCCAGGGCATCCTTGCGATAAGTCACGTTGTGGAACTTATTGTATTTATACTGCAAGCCCTCCAGGATTTTGATTGCCTCCTCCTCGGTAGGTTCCTTGATATCTATCTGCTGGAATCGGCGCACGATGCCCTTGCTCTGAGCCATGTAGCGGTTGAACTCCTCATAGGTGGTAGAACCGATGAATCGGATGTCGCCAGCCTCCAGATACTGCTTGAGCATATTGGAAGCATCAGGTCCACCATCAGAGCCACGACCGGCACCTATCATATTATGAATTTCATCAATGTAGATGATGGTGTTGCCTTCCTTCACGGCTCCTTCCATCACCATCTTGATGCGCTTTTCAAAGTCGCCACGATATTGGGCGCCGGCAAGCATCTGTCCCATATCCATACCGTAGATGCGTGCTCCCTTGAGACGTTCGGGTACCTGATTCTCGTTGATGAGTTTGGCGAGACCATAAACCAGGGCGGTCTTACCTACACCCGGTTCACCGATATGAAGCGGATTGTTCTTCTCGGCACGGCAGAGCACCTGGATGGTTCTATCCAGTTCCTGCTCTCTGCCGATAAGCGGATTATGTTCCTCTACCTGATCAGAGATGCAGGTAACCAACTGATGCCAATCCTGAGGCTGTCGGTTTCTTCCCTCCTCTTCTTCATCATCATAATCGTTATCATAGTCATCCTCATCGTAGCCATCACCCATCATCAGGGTTTCATCACCTGGTTCATTTTCGAGCGGATAATAGCTATCCACGCTCGCCAGAAACTCGCCCTGACGGTCGCCCACATTCTTGCACAACAGGAATGCAGCTTCAGAGTTCTGCAAGCCAAACATTGCCTGTACGAAATGAGGCACGTTCACGAGTTTTCGGTCAGCGGCAGCAGCCAAGGCGCAAGCCGTACCAAACATCGTCTTGAAGAGCGATGAAGGCTCAGGCAGATATTTGATATTTTCAGGCACACGCTCCTGCTTGGCGAGCCATCCCACCAGGTCCTCATGCATCTTGAGACTATCTACGCCTTCCTCCTGCAATGCCTGACAGAAGGCGTACTGCCTGAGCAAAGACAAGAGCATGTGCTCCGGCATCACAAACTCATGATCGAAGAACCGAGCCTGCTTCATTGCGTCATCCATCAAGACACTCATATATCGGGTTAATCCCATACTATCCATCTATTCTTTTCCCTTCTTTTTTATGGGGAAAGCGAAAGAAGTAAATATCATCCTAGGGGATATCGTCCCCAAAAATCACTCTAACTTGCCTTCACTTCCCTCTAAATTCCCATTTATTATTCTGGCATATAAGTGAGCTTCAGTGGATACTTCTGCGTACGGGCTTTCTCCATCGCTTTCTCCACTTTGCTCTTGGCGATGTCATAGCTGTAGGTGCCCACCACGGCTTTCTCCTCGTGATGAACCTTGAGCATGATTGCTTCAGCCTCAGCCTGCGACTTGAAGAAGATGGATTCGAGGATTTCTACCACGAAGTCCATCGGTGTAAAGTCGTCGTTGAACATCATTACCACGTAACGCCCCGGCTCCTTGAGCCTGGTTTTCTGGCGTTCACGAATTGCTGTCTGTTCTTGAGCCATATTTTAATTATTACTTTGTATAAGCATTGGTAATCTCCACGACATAGACATCGTGGAATCCGCCCTTGGCACCATACCACTGCAGAAGATCCTTATCGAGGAACTTCTCTGCCGTCATATTATCCTTATAGAGTTTGCGGCATTCCAGGGTGAGTCGTGACTGCTCGAAGCCAATGCTGCCGTTATCGGTCTCTACAGGAGTCAATCCTGTTTCCTTTGCCTTATCGAAATCACGTCCACTCTTAGAACCGCAGAAGTTATATATCTTTCGAGCCTCCTCGCTATTGCCGAGGAAAGAGAGGGTCATGAATTCATTCTCCTCGATGATGCCGTGGGTAAAGCGCTCCGGACGGATAAATACCACAGCCACCGGCTTGTTCCAGAGCCATCCCAGGCAGCCCCAAGAGGCAGTCATCATATTGAATTTCTCCTTATTGCCGGCACAAACCAGCATCCACTCCTTACCAATCGTCTCGAAGACATTATCATTCAGTTCTTTTACGTTGATTTTCTCCATTTTATCTTTTCCTTTCTCTGTATATTTTAATTAATGAAATAATGCAGCATTCAACAAAAGCCATGCCAATTCATCGCCTAACACCGCATATCACCTGCAAAGATACAAGAATAATCTGAAAAAGCGAATGTTTCTATCAGAAAAAGCTTTTTAAAATAAAAATAAATCACATTTTGCTTTGTCATTTCAAGGAAAGGCATTACCTTTGCACCCCGAATGCCGAAAACCGTGCAGGCTTGCGGCTTCGAATTATTAATCATTTATAAACATTTTATTTAATGTACAAAACAATTTTCAACAAGCGCAACAGCTTGAAGTTCAACCGATTCTCTAACAAGAATTACTCACTCTTCGCAGTTTTGGGAAGAGAGGTACTTGTTGGTGCACTCAGCGTTGCTACCCTGAGCCATGCCAAGGCAGCAGGCGTAAGCACAGAGGGAGCCAAGGTTGATTCTACCCTCTACAAGGGCGGAAAGGCTTACGAGCTAGATGCGGTGAGCGTTACCGGATCTCGTGCGCCGATGACTGTAGAGCAGTCACCTAAGATTGTGTCTGTCATTACCCGCGACGATATTCATCGTGCGGCTGCGCAGACTATCAACGATGTATTGAAATTAGCTACCGGCGTGGATGTCCGTCAGCGTGGTGGCTTTGGTGTTCAGACGGATATCTCCATCAATGGTGGAACCTTTGACCAGATTACCATTCTCTTGAATGGTGTCAACATTTCCAATCCACAGACTGGTCACAATGCTTCTGATTTTCCTGTAGCTCTTGCCGACATCGACCACATCGAAGTGCTCGAGGGGGCAGCATCGCGCGTATTTGGAACTTCAGCCTTTAATGGTGCCATCAATATCGTGACCAAGAAGGCAAAGAATGATGGAGTATCTGCAAGTGTAGAAGGCGGAAGCTTTGGAAGTTTCGGAGCACAGGGACGTGTGCAGACGGCTTATGCCAAAGGCAAGTGGACACACGCCTACTCTGCCAGCGGAGGCTACAAGCGTTCGGACGGAGGAACAGACAACAGCGACTTCGAGAAAGGACAAGGTTTCGGACAGGTTAACCTGAGCTACGACCAGTGTTTCGACATCAATGCTCAGGTGGGTATCTCTACCCAGAGCTACGGTGCCAACACTTTCTACAGCGCCAAATACAACAACCAATATGAGAAGACAGACCATGGTATGGCTTCTCTCAACCTGAGTCTGCACAACCAGGAGAAGACCTGGGAGATTGCGCCTCAATTCTATTATAACAAATTCAAGGATCACTATCAGTTGATTCGCGGTATGGCTGGAGCCAAGGCAGGCGAGAACTATCACGACCTCGATGTTTATGGTGGTAGTCTGAATGCCAACGTGGCTTGGGCTTTGGGTAAGACTGCAGTGGGCTTCGATATCAGCAAGGAGTGCATCTACTCTACTGCATTGGGCGAGGAACTCGCAGAGAAAGACTATAAGGACATCTCTGGTTCCGACCGTCAATATACCCGAAAGGGTGAGCGCACCAACACCAACATCATGCTGGAGCACAACTTCATCTTCGGCGGCTTCACCTTGTCGGCTGGTGTCTTGGCAAACAAGAATACCGGTCTTGACAACGACTTCCGCTTCTACCCTGGTGTGGATATGAGTTATCGTCCTAACGACAACTGGAAGTTCTACGCATCCTGGAACAAGGCTCTGAGAATGCCTACCTACACCGACTTATATATAAGTAATGTGGTGCAGCAGGGCGACATCAACCTGAACCCGGAGAAGAACTCCACCTTCAAGGTAGGAACCCAGTATCGCCAGACCGGTTTTGCCGCAACCGTTAGCGGTTTCTATGCGCACGGCACCAACATGATTGACTGGGTTCAGACTTCCGTGACCGAACAGAATGACAGCAAGTATCATGTAATGAACATCGGAAAGCTCAACAACATGGGCTACAACGTAGATGCAACTATCTACATGAGAGAATTGGTACCAAACAGTTTCATTACTCGCATCAAGTTGGGTTATGCTTACATCTATCAGGATCATAAGACCGAGACCAACATCCTGAAATCACTCTATGCATTGGAGTATCTGAAGCACAAGGCTGTATTCGGTTTGGATCATCAGATCTGGAACAAGCTTTCAGCATCGTGGAGCGTAAGATGGCAGCAGAGAATGAATGGCTATCATCCATACACCAAGGTAGATTGCAAACTGATGTGGGACGAGAAGAAATACAATATCTTCGTGAAAGCCGACAACATCACTTGCCACCGCTACTACGACCTCACAGCTGTTAAGCAGCCAGGTTTGTGGATTATGGCAGGAGCCAGCGTAAATCTCGGCTGGTAATCTGACCGGATATCAAATAACATAATAAAACGAGCCTTGATGGAGGATTCATCCTACCGTCAAGGCTCGTTTACTTTTATTTCAGTTATTCCGGTTTCTGATATTTTCCGTTCACTTTAATCGGTTCGAGATGGATTCCCACATGGGTATCTGCGCCGAAGTGCTGCTTCAGTTTTGTTTCGATATGAGTAGCATGCTCATGCGCCTCATAAAGCGAAAGAGAGCCCGGCATGCGGATGTGCATCTCTACCGCAATCTTGTTGCCGATGCGACGGGTACGCAGGTTATGAATCTCTCCTACTCCCTGCTCTTCATTTGCAATCTTCAGAATTTCATCTTCCTCCGTTTCCGGAAGACTGGCATCCGTCAGTTCTTTCACAGACTGCATCACCAATCCCCAGGCAGCCTTGATGATGAAGGCACTCACGATGATGGCTGCAAGCGGATCGAGCACCGCCCATTTTTCTCCCAGGATGATGGCACCACCAATACCGAACATCGTTCCGATACTCGATAAAGCATCGCTGCGATGATGCCAGGCATTTGCCACTACAGCCTCGGAATGATATTTTCTTCCGGCTTTAACCGTAAACTGATAAGCCCACTCCTTCATCACGATACTTACGATGGCAGCAATCAAGGCTACAACGCCCGGCTGCTGGAGTGTCTCGCCGCAGATGGCACGATAAGTCTTGGTTACACCAGAATAACAGATCATCACACCCACCACGAAGAGCGAAATACCGATGATGGCTGTGGCAAGCGTCTCGTATTTGCCATGCCCATAATCATGGTCCTTATCCTTCGGCTTATTGCCCAGTTTTACGAATACCAATACCACCACATCGGTGGCGAAATCGGTAAGCGAGTGGATGGCATCCGCTATCATTGCAGCAGAATGTCCAAGGATACCAGCAGCAAATTTCAATACGAGCAGCACCACATTGATGATGCTTCCCGCTATTGTCACCTTATATACTTCCTTTACTCTATCCGCATCAGCGGAATGATCCTTATTCGCTTCAGCGGGCATCTCTTGCTCGCTATTTATTCTCTCATTCTTGCCCATACTATAAAATATTACAGAAGTCCTTTGCTTCCTTAATAATGTTTTTGTATAACCAAATTTCTGTCTTTCATGAATTGAGCGGCAAAAGTACATCTTTTTTCTGAAATCGGATAAAAAGAGAGATTAAAAAAGTATAACGAATAGGGAATAATGTGATAGCGAAGAGAGAAAAGCATGGAATTTTGTGATAAAACGCCTTAAAACAATAGGAATTTTGTGATTTTCAGTCCGAATTCCTTTGGAATTTTGTGATAAAGTTGTATCTTTGCACTCGAATAAGAACTATAAACATATTGATTATGAAGCTTTTGCGCAGAAAGATTGATAATTATCTCAAGGAATGGAAAAGCGATAAGGAGAGAATGCCCCTCATCGTGAAGGGAGCCCGACAAGTGGGAAAGACCGCTTCCATCTTACAATTCGCCCATGACAACTATCAAAATGTGGTTGCCATCAACTTCGTATTGCAACAAAAATACAAGGCAATCTTCGAAGAAGGTTACGAGGTGGACAGCATTATCCGGAACCTCACCCTCATCAATCCTTCTCTCAAGATAGAAGCAGGTAACACACTCATCTTCTTCGACGAGATGCAGGATTGTCCTGCCTGCGCCACCAGTCTGAAAGCCTTCAAGATAGATGGCAGGTACGATGTTATCTGCTCTGGTTCGCTTATGGGTATCAATTATCGCGAGATAGAATCGAACAGCGTGGGATATAAGGAAGACTACACGATGCACTCAATGGATTTCGAGGAATTCCTATGGGCAAAAGGTTATGATTCTGCCTTTATAGAACACCTTTACGAAAAGATGGTCTCCATCACACCACTTTCTAATATCGAAATGGATATTTTAGAGAGGCTATTCCGTGAATACATGACCATCGGAGGAATGCCTGCCGTAGTCAATATGTTCGTGAGCAACGGAAACTTCAGCGGCACGCTCAAGATGCAGCGCCAGCTTCTTCTTGACTATGAGGAAGACATTACGAAATATGCTCAAGGACTCGACAAAGGAAAAATCAAGAACGTGTACGACCATATTTCGGTCTTCCTGGGACAAGACAATAAGAAATTTCAGATAAGCAAGATTGCCCATGGAGCAAGAAACAGAGAATACGTTGGCACCATCGAATGGCTTCGTGATGCAGGTATCATCAACGTTTGCTATTGTCTCGCCCAAGTATCCTTACCTCTGAAAGGCAACTACGACCCGAAATCGTACAAACTCTATTATAAGGACACGGGCTTGCTGGTTGCCTCGCTAGATGAGGAATCGCAAGAAGACATCAGGGTGAACAAGAACTATGGTACCTACAAGGGCGCCATCTACGAAAACATCGTTGGCGACATGCTGGTAAAGCAAGGCTATAATCTTTACTTCTATCGCAACGAGAAATCTACCCTAGAGATGGATTTCTTCATTCGTGATGCCCAGTCGCTCATCCCCGTTGAAGTAAAAGCCACGGATAATGCCACCAAGTCGCTCTCCAAGCTAACAGCACAAGACGGTAAATATCCCGACATCAGATACGGCATCAAACTCTGCAATAAGAACATCGGTTTCAATGGCAAGTTTTACACCTTTCCCTATTTCCTCACCTTCCTACTCAAACGATTTGTGAGAAGAGAAAGATAGAAATGCAGAAAAATCCCTTAGAGAGGGACGATTCTGTATTTACCATTATAAGTTAACGAACTTAAAATATCAAGACGTAACCGTTAATTCTGCGAAAGAAAAATGCGGAAATCCGCAAAAATCTTTCCTGTTATGATTGTAAATATAGAGACTAATATCTACCTTTGCTACGTATAGACGATAGTTTTATAAAGTATGTGATAACAGGCGACCTCATCAAGAAATACCAAAACGATGACGGCATCGTATTTATGGACGTATTTGATTTCTTGTTGGACAAAGATTCTATATGAAAACTTAAATAAATAAAAAGGAGGGTGTGTCATAAGTTAATGATTCACCCTCTTTTCTAAATATCAGTCTAATTGCTTAAACTCAAAATCTGCTTTGCTGCAACAACTCTTCTTATAGTCGAACTGGTACATACGCATGTACTGCTCTTGTATCTCTTTCGCTCCATTATAAAATGGATCGCAAGTATATGATTTAGTTGTAACAGTAATCTCCATCTCAGGAGTCAACACTTGCCCATTCGTTCTCTTGATACGCTTAGGGCGTACAGCAAAAACTCTTCCCATAATCTTAACTTTTTAAATTGTTTGACTTATTGTTTTTTAGAAATCTTACCTATCCATTCGTTTAATTCCTTACCAACCATTTCTGGCTCTAAAGAATTTATTGTTGCCAATGTCACATAGCAATCCGCTTTATCAATCTTATCGATTTTCTCAGGACATCCGATACGTTCCAATGTTTTCTTGAGCATTTCTACATTGTTGGCTCTATTACCTAACTGTACAATGACCTTAGATTTATCATTCTCATCAGGCATGGTATCCATATATACCTTGCCCTCTTCGTCATTTTGGTACTCACAAGCTAAGGTTGACCAATACCACGTAAAGAGATTCCAATCCTTACGCTCGTCAACAGCATTCATCCATTGTATAGTACGATGCTCCTTTTGGAGAACTCCCATCAGATAATCTACTCTCTTGATAATATATTGCTGAAGTTCAGGAGAAGATTTGAATCTACTGATAAAGCTACCTCTTGGCACATCCATTGCCAAAGGAGGATACTCCCACCAAAATTCACGTTGTCTTCTTCCACCATTATCCCATTTCAAGCACTTTGAGAAGTTCCAATCCCCTTCATAACGAGCCTGAATATAATAATGATTATCATAGAATCCCATGTCTATCATTCCTGGATTTCCATCATTACGAGTAATCTGTAATGGGCAATCCTCGCTTTCCATCGATTTAACTATCCAGCCAGCATCCTGCCACTTTTTAACCGCTTGTTCCCATGTTTCAAGAGGCTCCACTTCATCAGAATCAGCCGTTTCTTTATATGCTTCCTTGAAGTTCTTTATTGTCTTGTCCTTGATTTCTGAGCTAAACAACATCTTGTTTAAATCATCATCGTTCTTCTCTGCATCTTTTTCTTTATCTACGCCGTAAAGGTCTATTCTCAAAGCTTCCACTACACTCAACAAACTTTCCAAGAGTGGGATGTTTCCTTGGCTTTTCTGCTTTTCCTTTTCGTTAGACGGACAGAAAGAGGATATTACATTTCGAACAGCAGCGCTTACCAAGTTCAAGCTCTTGGGTTTACAATGCATTGCGACCAAAGATGTCTGGAACTCAAGCTGGAGTTTTTCCTCTTCTGTCAATTTTCTGTCTTTAACAACATCATAAAGAGTAGAGAGAAAGTTTTGATAAATCTTCAGCTTTTCCTCAAAAACCTTGGAATTACGCTTTGCTGTCTGCTCCTTCTTGGATTGTCCATCGAGCAAGACAACTGTGATGGTTGCAGTGATTACCACACCAAGTATTGCTGCCATCAGACGTGCAGGAAAATCTTGATAGGTAAATACGATGATGGCACATATCATGACAAACACCATACATCCTACAATCTTCAATACATATTGATTTGACTTTTTCATATTTCGTTCTTGTTATTGTAATTGATTCCAAACATGATTAGCACCTTCACGACAAGCTCCCATTTGAGGCACATCATTTGTCTGAACTTGAATACCGCAATTTTGACACTGATAAGTGTGAGCGGAACCAACTTTGCATAAACGTACCCAACGATGGAACGTCCAAGTGGACATACTTCCAGTAAAGAAGTTAGCTTCACAGAGTCCACTTTCTGGTTTTGTTTCTGACTTCACCACCTTATAACAGTTCTGGCAGTTCCAGTAATAAGTTGGATGCAATTCTTCTATGACTTTTTGGTAGTAGGAGTCAATTTCCGGTGTACCAAAGGCTGTTACAGGAATCTCTACTCCAGAGACGTTTACAAAATTTGATTTGCTGGTGATTTTTCCATGAAAATCCATTCTTGCGTTATACGAACAGACTTCAAAAACTAAATCAGCAGGTAAACCTCCCGGCATACCGCTCAAATAATCGCGACATTGCCCTACATAATCCAAAGCAAAACCTCGCTCATCCTCTCGAATATCTGCGGGATTGCCCGTATAAACTTCCATTTTCTTGTTCAAAAAAGCAATGAGAGTTTGCTGAGTTGTAGGAATAAGAACATAGTCTCTTTTGTAAGCTTTCAATTCTGAGAATTTTACAATTTTCCCTTTAGGATAAAAAGTGTCATCGCTAACCATTATTTGTTTTTTTGCAGTATCTGCTTTTATAGTACAATCTGTACTATTATAACGTTCCATACTGAACTTACCATCATTAAAATCCACATTAGGCAAATACTGATATGTTTCCACTTTGCCCAATGGATACACCTGCAACGAGTCACCTAAAGTGTCAACAACGATTTTGTCTGCATCAATATAAACGATGTAGTGTTCTTTACCCACAGAATCATTGTACTGATTAAGGATGTACTTACCTTCCTTATTCAATTCAGCAACACGCTCATTAAACAAAGCGTTATAATCCTTTGCACATGATATGGTCAGTATCATGGAAAGGAACATTAGAAATGTCAGCCATTTATTTTTCATAACTTAATCTTGTATTATTTTAAACGAAATGTCACAGAGACAGAATAATACGCCCTTACTTCTGTTCCGTTGTTTACCAGGATTCCATTTGGGCATATTTTTTACTAATCGCAGAGCTCAATGGTCCAAATCTGTGTCAACAAATCAGCTTACCTCGGCGTTACTTATGCTTCCGTTTTTTTCTACGACAAACTTTACAACTACCTTTCCAGGCTCCTCTCTTGTGCCTTTTCTGGATATTGTAGGTTATTCTTATATATGAGTTCAAAGCACTTTGTCCGCCAGGGAAAGAAAGCATTTGTTCAACAGTATCAAAAACTTTATCGTCTCCTTATGAAGGTATCGATGGTTTTTCAGTATCTGCAGGCAAGCAAAAGGAGATGGCTGGCTCTGCACCAGATACTATGGAGTCTACTATTCCAAAGACTTATCGTCATACCAAAAGTGCCATTTACATTTTACATTAAGTCCTTTGCGTTTGGCAGGCTTGTATTTCAGTAATTTAAGACATCTTACTAATTCCTCTTTTGCAGCATTGTCCATAGGCGATTTTGTGAAATGTATATTAGTTACATTGCCATACTCGTCTATGACACATTTCAACTCAGTACCATTCAGTTTATAAAGGATATTTGGAACTTGACTTTTTGCCAATATGAAAGCCTCGTCGTTGGCGTAGCCTTCATAGTCGGTTTTTGGCACAATCTCACAATCCTCAATTTCTGCCGTCTGCTCCTTTATATATTTCACCCAATCTGTATCAAGTATTATGCCGTCCCATGGCACACTACCTCTATAAACAAATCCTTCCAGATTTGAGTTGTTGTTAGAAACCAGATTGTGTATGGCGCCTTTAATGTTTACACTTTCGTATGCAATTTTATCGCCAGTAGTATTGTCTATACAATAAGCTTCCTTGAAAGAACCATGATTATACGAGACATAAAAAACATCAACAGCATCACTTACATATTTCATCGTAATTTTCCAAATACCGTCAGCATATCCGGAATCATCAGTCTGTCCAGTAAATGTAGCATCTCCGATATGCAACTTTTGCGAATATCCACCTGCTTCTTTTGCCTCAAAACTAACTAAATGTCCGGAAATTGCCCCTATCGCATTGCCGTTTTTTATGTTTGCCTTAAGTGACCGAATAACTTTTTGCTTGCCTGTCTTTGAGTTGTATTCTATTTGAGAGTAATCGTAGATGCCCTCAACACGTCCTTGGTTGTTATAATTTACTTTCAGTGAGGTTGTGCGTCCCTTACTTTTGGAAGTATAAGTCCACAATCCGACTTTATTGTCATTGTGGAATTTGCCTGTAGCTCTATCATAAGCTACGTTTGCCATATGAGTACATTGCCAAGTAAAATTGCCTTCGAATATGCGTGTACCATCTTCTGCATTTTTATAGGTATAAGTTGCTTTAGGCACATCGAGTGACATATAACGACTATCATTATAAGGACCCGAATACGTTTTCAGTCCCTGAGCACTCATAGTCATGCACATACTGAAGAGCATGACTATACAAAATAATTTTTTTTTCATATCATTCACTTTTTAGTTCTTAAACAAATCTTGATATACCTTACCCCATTCTCCCCAAGAATAAGATCGAGATGGATGATGTTGACGAATCATTAGTGCCTTGTCTTCACCACCGGTAGAAAACCAGCGAGTATAAACCTTTTCTCCATTGGTAAGAGACATTCCTTCTCCATCCGTTTCCCCAAGACCATAAAGTCTATCGAAGAGACCATAGCCCCAAGTAATTATAACATCAGGTTTCAACTCTTCAAGAACCTCCTTGAAGGCAGGAATAGAATCGTTAAATTGTTCATCTGTCTCTTTCACACCAGGAGCCTCAAGATTGAACTGAACGAAATTATAGAATACTACTTGATTCCATACATATTCTCGATCATCAACAGAAATCTCTCGATTCAACAAAGCTTTAGTTTGACTTGTGAAGCCTTTATAATAAGCTCCATCTTCTCCACTCAAGAATCCGTCCATCATATCTATAGTAAAACTATGATGGCAAGGACAACCTGCACTATCTGCATCATAGTGGCTATGTCCTAATATCAAGACTTTCTTACCACTATTCAAGAATCCTTTCTTGTAATCCTTACCAACAAAAGGATAAGCATTTACATGTTTCATACGCTATTCTATTTTAAAGTTATTAAATGTCGGGGAAAAAGATAGTTATTCTATTTGAAACTATCAAGTCCATAATGGTTCATAAGCGAAATTTCTTGATTTCGGCTTAACAAAAGTAGTAAAAAGCGTTCTGTTTCATTGGTATATTATCATTTTGCCAGGTGTTCCCGAGACTTGGCGGGTTAAGATTTCGGTTTCGGCAAAATAAAAAAGCGTGGGAACTTACCCGTCACTCGTCCCACGGATTGAGGCCTTCGCATTGCCCTGCATTGTTGAACGAGCAACGTCGAAGCCCACGCCGATATGTATACACTTTTCCCCATACGGATATAGACCTATCGCCTTGACGCAATAAGCCATACCAGTAAAGGGATGTGAATTAACACATCCCGAGAGCACCTACCGTTGCTATGTTCTGACAATGCATGAAGTTTGCGAAGTTTCAATCCGTCAAGAACAAAGCGCTAAGTATGCGCCTTTCCATTATGTCGTGATCCTTACTCAGAATCATCGGCAAATATACGAATAATGTTTGAAAGAACAAAAGTTTTAAGCAAAAAATCTTCATTGAGGGATAAAAATCATCAAATTCCTCCCTCTCTGAGGGATTTTTCTGTATTTAACCACGCTATGCGAAATTTTTATTGTACTTTTGCACCCGTGCTTGGAAAAGCAACAAACAGGCTCTCAAACATTTCTACCAAGCTGGCAGAAAATTAGAGGCTATAGAAAATTGAAGAATTATACAAATAAATGGTTTTAAATTACATTTGGATAGCATTTTTCGTGATTGCGTTCATCTTCGCACTCATCGGATTGGCAATGGGAGATACGACTATCTTCCAGAAGATTGTAGATTCCACCTTCGACTCATCCAAGAATGCCTTCGAGATTTCTCTCGGACTGACGGGCGTGCTCGCCCTCTGGCTTGGCATCATGAAAATTGGAGAGAAGGCGGGAGTAGTGAATGTGTTGGCCCGAGCGCTCAGCCCGGTTTTCACCCGTCTCTTCCCCGATATTCCGAAGAACCATCCGGTGATGGGAAGCATCTTCATGAACATCGCTTCGAATATGCTGGGACTCGATAATGCGGCAACACCTACAGGATTGAAGGCGATGCAGCAGATGCAGGAGCTCAATACGAAGAAGGATACGGCGACGAACCCGATGATTATGTTCCTGGTTCTGAACACCTCAGGACTCACCATCATCCCTACCACCATCCTCGCCTTCCGTGCCTCCTATGGTGCAGCCCAGCCTACGGATGTCTTCATCCCTATCCTGATGGCTACGCTCGTGGCTACGCTTGCCGGAATCATCATCACTTCGTTCTGGCAGCGCATCAACATCCTGCAGCCGGTATTGCTCGCTACTCTGTTGGGAATGTGCGCCTTCGTAGGCATCATCATCTGGGGATTCGGACAGATGGACAAGGATACGATGAACACGGTTACCACCTTGGCTTCTAATATGATTCTCCTGGGCATCATCCTCTGCTTCATCTTGGCGGGTTTCTGGAAGAAGGTGAATGTATATGATGCGTTTATCGAGGGAGCGAAGGAAGGTTTTACTACTGCGGTGAAGATTATCCCTTATCTCGTAGCTATCCTTGTGGGCATCGGCGTGTTCCGTGCTTCGGGAGCGATGGATATGGTGATTCAGGGCATTTCATGGTCGGTAGAACAATGCGGCTTGAATGCCGATTTCGTAGGCGCCCTGCCTACCGCCATCATGAAACCGCTGTCGGGAAGTGGTGCACGAGGCATGATGCTGGAGGCGATGAAGAACTATGGTCCTGATTCGTTTGTGGGCAGATTGAGCTGCATCTTCCAGGGTTCCACCGACACCACCTTCTATATATTGGCTGTATATTTCGGAAGCATAAGCATCAGGAATACCCGTCACGCCGTAGCTTGCGGCTTGCTCGCCGATTTGGCAGGAGTCATCGCAGCAATCACTATAGCATATTTATTCTTCGGATAATTAACATCAAAAATAATGGCTAGTTTAAAATCACTCGCAAAAGATACCGCCATCTATGGTTTGAGCAGTATCATCGGCAGATTCCTCAACTATCTGCTTGTGCCACTCTACACGGCTTCCATCAGTGCAGCCAGTGGCGGTTATGGTGTCATCACCAACATGTATGCCTATACGGCTTTGATTCTCGTCATCCTGACTTACGGTATGGAGACCACCTTCTTCCGCTTTGTCAACAAGGAGGGAGAAGATGCTCACAAAGTATATACCACAGTCTTGAGCATGGTGGGCTGCACCTCCTTGCTCTTCGTGGCCTTGGTATTCATCTTCTTGCATCCATTGAGCAGTGCCATGGGATATGCCGACCATCCGGCATACGTCTGGACAATGTTTGTCACCGTGGCTATCGATGCCTTCCAGTGCATACCATTTGCCTATCTGAGATACCAGAAGCGCCCATTGAAGTTTGCAGCCTTGAAGATGCTCTTCATCATCGGCAATATGGCGATGAACATCGCTTACTTCGGCTTCATGGGTGGAAGTGATGTGGAATATGCTTTTTACATCAACATCATCTGCACCTCTACCATGACTATCTTCTTCTATAAGGAATTGAAGGAAGGTTTTTCTGGTCCTTACGCCTCTTGGGCTGAGACCAAGGTGCTCATCAAGAAGATGCTGGGCTACAGTTGGCCTATCCTTGTGCTCGGTATTGCCGGTATTCTGAACCAGACAGCCGATAAGATTCTCTTCCCTTACATCTATGAGAAGGGCGATGCGCATACGCAGCTCGGAATCTACGGAGCAGCCAGCAAGATTGCGATGATCATGGCGATGATTACCCAGGCTTTCCGCTATGCTTACGAGCCATTCGTATTCGGCAAAGCGAAGGATAAGGACAACCGACAGACTTATGCTTCGGCGATGAAGTATTTCGTCATCTTCACCCTCTTGGCTTTCCTGGTGGTGGTAGGCTATCTGGATGTATTGCGCCACATCATCGGTCGCGACTACTGGGATGGTTTGAAGGTAGTGCCTATCGTAATGGCTGCCGAAATCATGATGGGAGTATATTTCAACCTCAGTTTCTGGTACAAGCTCATCGACAAGACCATCTGGGGAGCTTACTTCTCGGGCATCGGTTGCCTGGTATTGATTGCCATCAACGTTATCTTCGTACCTATCTATGGTTACATTGCCTGTGCCTGGGCTGGTTTCGCTGGATATGGAACAGCCATGATTCTCTCCTACTTCGTGGGGCAGAAGAAGTATCCTATCAACTATCCGGTGAAAGAGATTATGATTTATGTGGTTCTCTCCCTCATCCTCTTCGCAGGAATGACCGAGGCAAACAGATACTTCTCCAGTGGAATTGCCTGCCTCATCAACACGGTACTCATCCTCATCTTTGCCGCCTATCTCGTGAAGAAGGATTTCCCATTGAAGAGTCTGCCGGTAGTTGGAAAGTACTTCAGAAAGTAAAGCATCTTATGAAATTATAAGAGCTGAAAAAAGAAGTTATAAGAACTGAAATGATGAGGAATCAACTCATAAACAGATTAAGTGTAAACGATATTTATTCTCTTTGCCTTCAGACGCAAGGCAAAGAGAATAATTGTTTAAAGGAAGAGCTTTACCAACTCACCTTCGATGAAAACGACCGGGTATCGTTCAATGCGCTTTGGGCTTTAAGCCATTTCGATGAAGCCAACAACCCGTGGCTCTTTCAGAAGCATGACGAACTGATAGATAGGGTTCTCGTAGAGAAGAATGAGACCAAGCGCCGCCTGATGCTCCATCTTCTTCTCCGTCAGCCTTTCGAGGAAGAATCACTCCGCTCCGATTTCATCGATTTCTGCATCGCCAAGATTACTGCCTGTTCACAGCCCTACGCCATCCGCTGCTACTGCATGAAACTCGCCTACGAGCAGATGAAGTACTATCCCGAACTCCTCGAAGAGTTAAGAATAGCATTGGATATGCTGGAGCAGGAGGTTCTATCACCAGGAATGTTATCGGCAAAAAGGCAAATTATGAAGAAAATCAAGCGAAGCCTTGGAAGTTTCGGGAAATAGTCGTAACTTTGCAAACGTAATATTCTAACAATATAATACATAAATGGATGGAGATACAACTGAACGATTATCACAAGAAAGTCAATGCCCAAATGCAAAAAAGCATGGCTTATTGGCGAGAGCATCCGCTTTCGCTGGAGGAATGCTTAGCTCAATTCAAGCGCTTGCGGGAACAACGGCTTGCAAGGGAATCCAAATTGCAAGGTTAAAAGACTGGGCTAAGGAGAATGATTGCTGGATTGAAAATCCGGAATCATTAGGTGTGTTCTCTGACCGAGGTTAAAAGAACGAAGTTTATAAAAGGAAAAGGATGTAAATTGTTCCGTCTTTGCAATCCGCCGGAATAGTAAGCCACTTTCAAAAACACTCTTCACTCTTCACCAGAATGGCATAAATATCTGTAGCTAAAGAACTTGTACGGGTGAAGAGCTGCACACCACTCTTCACCTCTCTTCACCCGGAAAATCTGTGGGACATAAAAAAGTGGTTTCAGCCCCCAACCGAACAGGGCGAGCTTCCGTTTCAATTCAGTGCGCAATACGAAGGTGAAGAGTGGTGAAGAGCTGTGCACCACTCTTCACCTCTCGCAACCCCAGTGTTTATCGGGGTTTCAGCCGATTTGGTGA
>OGOX01000606.1_pt1 | contig 27008 bp, 25 predicted proteins | sample 1552761 | NCBI WGS metagenome assembly OGOX01 (sample SAMEA2580212, study PRJEB22360) | human gut metagenome | biome: human gut; feature: human-associated habitat; material: faeces | place: Denmark | collected 2008/2010
CCGCCGGAGGCTGCCAAAAAGCCGCCCACGATACCAAGCATCAGTGCCGGACGCTCGCCGATACTCATTGCGATATAGCCTGCCAGAATCGGCATCATCATGCTGAACGCCAAACCGCCGATATTCTTGAAGAAGGCTGCCAGCGGCGTGCCGCTGCCAAACTTAGCTGTACCGGCAAATTCCATATCGAACATAAATGCCAGCGCGATAAGAATACCACCGCCGATTACAAACGGCAGCATATGCGAAACGCCATTCATCAGATGCTTATAAATTTGTCTCCCCAGACTTTCCTCAGCATCTGCCACGTCACTTGTCGCCTCGCTGCCGCCCTTGCCTGCGTAAGCAGGAACATTACCGCTCAGAATTTCCTCGATAAGCTCCTTCGGCTTGTTGATACCGTCAGCTACCTTAACGAAGATAACAGGCTTGCCTGCAAAGCGCTCCACAGGCACGTTCTTGTCTGCAGCCACAATAATGCCTTCGGCTTCTTCTATCTCTGCCGCCGTCAGCTTATTTTTTATGCCGCCGCTGCCATTGGTTTCAACCTTCATTGCAACGCCCATCTTACCGGCCATCTCCTGCAAAGCCTCTGCTGCCATATAAGTATGTGCAATACCTGTCGGGCAGGCAGTAACAGCCAGCACCTTGCGCTGCTTAGCAGGCTCTGCTGCCGGTGCTTCTGCTTCCTCGTCTTCAAATTTTTTGTTTTCGTATTTGTCTATAACTGCCAAAAATTTCTTAGCATCGCTGGCATTCAGCAGCTCACTGCGGAAATCATCATTCATCAGCAGCATGCTCAGATGGCTCAGCACATCAAGATGCACATTATCCTTCGTATCAGGTGCAGCAATCAGGAAGAACAGCTTCGCAGGCTCTCCGTCAAGACTGTCGAAATCAACGCCGTCCTTTACCAGCATAGCTGCCAGTCCCGGTGCCTTTACAGCACTTGTCTTGGCATGCGGAATGGCAATGCCTTCACCGATACCAGTGCTGCCCTCCTCCTCACGGCGCAGCACGCAGGCTCTGTATTCGTCCTTATCAAGCAGATTACCGCCGCTCTCCATCAGCGTAATCAAATGCTCCAGCGCTGCTGCCTTATCCTTAGGCTGCGCTTTAAGGTCAATGCTTTCTACCTTCAGCAAATCAACTATTTTCATCTTATTTTTGCCCCTTCTTTTTTATTTATTAGTCACGCCCTGTAAAATAATTTTATCAATATCCTCACTTGTTGCCAGCCAATCCTTAAACGCGCTTGCGCTGCCTGCGGCTACGCCCAGGCGCAGCGCTTCCTCATAATCCTGCGTTTTAAGATAGCCTGCCAAAAAGCCGGCCACCATACTGTCGCCGGCACCAACAGAGTTTACCAGTTTACCCTTCGGTGAAGCCATCATGTGCTGCCTGCCATTTTCGTCCAACAGTACAGCACCGTCCGCTCCACGCGAAACCAGCACATTACGTGCTCCCTGCTGCTGCAGCTTCAGCGCAGCAGCAAGAATATCCTCCTCATTCAGCAACGGTCCCCGGCCAAAGAACTCTCCTAATTCCTCATGGTTTGGTTTGATTAAAAACGGCTTATATTTCAGTACCTTGAGCAGCAAATCGCCAGTAGCATCTACCACAACCCGTGTGCAAGCAGGCTGCAGCAGCTCCAGAATCTGCTCATAAATATCATCCGGCAGCGAAGCTGGTATGCTTCCTGCCAGCACTAAAATATCATCCTGCGTCAGTCCCTGCAGCTTAGCAAAAAGCTTTTGCAGCTCCTCCTTGCTCAGCTGCGGTCCCTGACCGTTAAGTGCCGTTTCCGAGTCCGAAATAATCTTCGTATTAATGCGCGAGTAGCCTGCACCGACCTGAATAAAATCGCAACGGCAGCCTGCTTCCTGGAGCAAGCGTTCTATTTCTGTACCGCTAAAGCCGGCTGTAAAGCCCAAGGCTACCGATTGCAGCCCCAGATTTTGCAGCACCAGCGAAACATTGATTCCCTTACCACCCGGATATATATTTTCTGCTTGGGTGCGGTTAATCTCGCCTACCGCAAAATCATCAACCTTTACCACATAATCAAGTGAAGGGTTAAAGGTTACAGTGTAAATCAAAGCACAATCACCTCCGTATGCTGCTTATAGGAGTTAACATTCAGAGCCTCCTGCGCAGCCGTAATAATCACGCCCTTAGACAACGGGGCGAAGGACACGCTCGACAGTGCCTCGAACTTGCTGGCATCTGCAAGCACATAGCATTTATGACAATGCTCCATCGCCACGCGCTTATTCATGGCCTCCTCGATATCAGGAGTTGTGAAGCCCTCTTCCACAGTAATGCCGTTCGTTCCGAAAAAGCCCTTGCTGAAATTGTAATGCTGCAGGGAAGCTACTGCCTCCGTGCCGATTACCGCATCAGTTGTTGCCTTCACGCGCCCTGCAAGCAGCAGTGTTTTCAGACCGCGCTGCGCCAGCTTCTGCGCCAGCGTAATACCATTCGTCACGTAAACAGCATCCTTTTCCGTCAGGTAGGTTGCCAGCTGCTCGGTTGTCGAACCTGCATCAAGAAAAACAAAATCGTTCGGACGCACCAGCGTTGCCGCATACGCAGCGATCGTGCGCTTGTCTTCAATATTACGACTGTATTTTTCCTGCATATTGCGCTCCTGCACAGGCTCCGCCTCGCGCACGGCAGTCGCACCGCCATGCACCTTGCGTACCTTGCCCAAGCTGTCCAGCTGTACCAAATCTCGGCGGATAGTGGACTCAGAGGTCTCCAGAAGCCTTGCCAGCTCCGGTACTGTCGCCGCACCGTCACGCGTGACAATGCGAGTGATTTCTTCAAATCTTTCTTGCGTTAACATGAGCATCTCTCCTCTTGCAGATATTATATAACCATTTTCACGCAAAATCAATCATTTTTGAGCAAAAAACTGCATTTTTTGAATTTTTTTGCGATTTTTTTGCATTTTTGCTATTTGCTATTTGTTTCCTGTAAATAGGGGTACATCTTGATAACGATAGGCTCTTTATTACTATATGTAGTTTTCTTATTTTGGTTACACATTTTATGTATTTTCTTTTGCTTATTGCAGATACTCTTTATAAAGGTAAATTCTGAAAGGAAGTTTAGTGTTTAGTATGGAATACATCAGACAATTGAATCCGTTTTATAAAATGATGTCGGTCACTGTTATCATCTTTCTTATAAGCGGTATTTTTTCGGCTTTTGCGGGAAACGGGAATAACGAAACTGTCACGGCTTATTCTCAGAAAGGCTCGCAGGGCTCTGAGGTCGAGGCGGTACAACAGACGCTCAAGGACAGAGGATTGTTTAACGCCGAGGTTACTGGATACTTCGGAGAAAAGACAGAAGAAGCTATTCTCAGATTTCAGAAGCAGCAGGGGCTTGCGCAGACGGGAGTTGCCGATAATGCAACGCTGAAACGGCTTGGTATATCTATAGGTTCTATCCCTCCTGCTACCACTGCAAATATAAATCTTCTGGCAAGGATTATTTCTGCTGAGGGCAGAGGTGAACCTTATATCGGTCAGGTGGCGATCGGGGCTGTTATTATGAACAGGATCGAGCATCCGTCATTTCCGGATACGCTTGCGGGAATAATTTACGAGAACGGTGCATTCACTGCTCTTGTAGACGGACAATTCAATGAACCTATAGCGGATTCTGCATATGACGCCGCCCGTGACGCTTTATCGGGGTGGGATCCTACCGGCGGATGTATTTACTATTATAATCCGAAAAAGACAAGCAATCAGTTTATGATGAGCAGGCCTGTGCAAAAGGTTATCGGGCAGCATTATTTCTGCACATAAAACAAAGGAGAAGCAACGCTTCTCCTTTACATATAGTTATATCTACGGTTTTCTTTACATATTGTTTATAGATTTGCTTCTCCTACAGAGTTATCTATCTTTCTGAGCGTGGTTATCATAAGCGTCAGCAGGCAGGATATTACCGATAAAACAACGGAAACAACCGTGCTGAGAATGAAATTGTTCATATCCGCATCACTATATGAACTCATAAGCAGCGTCTGCAGGGTAAACGGATTATACTTATCTATATTTAGTGCCTGCAAAATCAGCGGAACTATCGTAGAGCCGGCATACACTATTATGACCGATATACCGGGTCTTCCTGTGGAAAGTCCTGTGAGGAAGTATACCGCAGTAATAAAGAACATATATATCGCACTGCACACCGAGGAGAATACTATATCGCTTATAATCAACTCATTGTTATAAATAAGATTACTTATACCACCAGTTATCATTCCGCCAATAAAAGACATAAGCCCTATTGCCAGCGGATAGACTATAAATTTAGGCATTACATAGCCGGAGGGTGACAGTCCGGCACAGGTAGGTATTATTACCGAGCGTTTTTTCTGTTCTCCTCCTGCGGCTGACATAAGCAGTAACATTATCACAAGAGAACCTGTTGACGTGAGCGAACTTACTCCGGTTTTGAAGCCTACCGCTGCCATACTTCCGCCGTACATTTCGGAGATTGAGCCCAGCATATTGTTTATTGAAGCTGCATTCTCAACCTGTCCCTGCGTTTCACCGCCGAACTGCTGACCCATATCCGAAATCTGATTTGCCATAAGCTCCATTGACTTATAGGTAAACGGATACAGAAGTGATATTGCTAAAATAGTAATAATAACGCCTAACAGCTTGAATCCTCTTGTAAAAAGCATCAGCTCTTTTTTTATACCCGATTTTATCATTTTCTGCTCCCTCCTTAACCTATAGTTTCCATATAAATCTGTTCGAGCGTCTTATTTTCAATAACGAAAAGTGAAACGGTAAGCCCGGCAGAATTCAATAAATCAAATAAACGATGAGCTGTTTCCTGCTCATTTATATCGGAAGCAATAGGTATCTCAAAAACAGCTCTTTGTCTGTCAAAATAGAAATTGCCGCCGGTTAGGGTGCTTACGGGTTGTATTGCGGCTGAGGGGTCACCGAATATGCCCATTACTATTTTCTTGCCCGCTTTGTCGTACTGCTCCTTGATTTCGGCAATAGTTCCTTCGACAGCCATTCTGCCGTCACGGACAATTCCTATTCTGTTTGCCGTTCTTTCAACATCGGACAATATATGTGTGCAAAGAATTATGGTAGTACCCATATCAGCAAGATTTTTAATTATGCTCATTACCTCTGCTCTGCCCTGCGGATCAAGTGCGGAGGTCGGCTCGTCAAGAATAAGCAAGTCGGGATGGTCGAATATTGCCGCCGCTATGCCGAGCCTTTGATTCATACCTCTGGAATAGCCTTTAATTCTGCGTTTTCCGCCCTCAGCCATTCCTACTATATTGATAACTTCATCTATACGTTTTTTCTTGTCGTCCTTATAGGAGCAGCACGAAGCGATATAATCAAGATATTCATAGCCGTTCATATATGTAAACATTGACGGTGTTTCAGGCAGATAGCCTATCTTGCAGTTTTCTTTTCCGAAATTTATCTCGCCGCTGTCTTTGGGGATAATATTTGAAACTATGTTCATTGTTGTGGTTTTTCCGCAACCGTTTTTACCGAGAAATCCGTAAATATCACCGGTATTTACATTCATTTCAAGGCCTCTCAGCACTTCAAAAGCACCGTAACTCTTATGCAAATTTTTGATGTGAAGCATTTTTTCTGCCCTTTCCCTGTTTTTAAAGGTAAATTAAATTTACCTTGATATTAATTATAGCACATTAACTAAATTTTGTCAAACAAATTCTGCCTGTGCCTCAAAGCTGACCTTGCCGTCGGGAAATCTTCCCTCCGCAGTGCAGATTTTATCGTTTATTTCAAGATAAAGTCCGACAGTTTCTCCCTGCCTGCACTCGTGTATAAAATTTATCCTCAGCGTTTTCAAATGCTTGTCTGTAAGCTCCTGCGGTATTATATCGCTCATAAGCCTTAAATAAACTCCGTTATTTACATGGCCGTTGGCATCAATATCGCTGTAGACGAATGTATAATCCTTTATTTTCTCGGGAGCTTCCGCCTTGAATTTTATGACTTTTGCTTCTACTTCATCTTCGCAGGGAATCTGCTCGTAGATATATTCGGACGGTCTGCATATTTTATGCGAATGGGGATTTACAAGCGCCCACATAGTATCGACATCGCACAGAATATTTCCGTCCGTGTCTTTGACAACAAATTTTCTTGTAAACTGAGAGCCTTTGGTTCCGCTCTCCCACGTTGTCATATACAATTTATTGTTATACTGCGGTACTTTTTCAAAATGAACTGCGGCACGGGTGAGAAGGAAAACCTGACCGTCATTCCACATCTGCTCCCGTGTTATATTTCTGCTGCGAAGATGATTTCCGGCAAGCTCGGCGCACCACGCAAGAAGCACCTGCGGCTTTATGTCGTACTTTTTATCGCAGTCGGCAAATTCTGGAATATATTCAACGGTATACTTTCTGCTATCCATAATGACCTTTCTGTTAACAAAACGAGCCACAAATACCTGAGTATCCGTGGCTCTGTAGCTTACTTGTTATCGTTGGGAACTATTCTGTCGATACCGCCCATATACTTTCTGAGAACCTCGGGTATCTTTACGCTGCCGTCGGCGCAAAGGTTATTTTCAAGGAACGCAATAAGCATTCTGGGAGGAGCAACAACGGTGTTGTTGAGTGTATGTGCAAAGTAGTTTCCCTTATCCTTGCTCTTTACTCTTATCTTAAGACGGCGAGCCTGTGCATCACCTAAGTTTGAACAGCTGCCCACTTCAAAATACTTCTTCTGTCTGGGTGACCATGCTTCAACATCATAAGACTTGACCTTCAGGTCGGCAAGGTCGCCTGAGCAGCACTCAATGGTTCTTACGGGAATATCCATCGATCTGAACAGGTCAACTGTATTCTGCCACAGCTTATCGAACCACATAGCACTGTCTTCGGGCTTGCAGACAACTATCATTTCCTGCTTTTCAAACTGGTGTATTCTGTAAACGCCTCTTTCTTCTATGCCGTGAGCGCCCTTTTCCTTACGGAAGCAGGGTGAGTAGCTTGTAAGAGTATAGGGGAGCTTTTCCTCCTCGTTTATTGTATCTATGAACTTACCTATCATAGAATGTTCGCTGGTACCGATAAGATAGAGATCTTCGCCTTCAATCTTGTACATCATTGCATCCATCTCGGCAAACGACATAACGCCTGTAACAACGTTACTGCGAATCATATAAGGAGGAATGCAGTAGGTAAATCCTCTGTCAATCATAAAGTCACGGGCATAAGCTAAAACTGCGGAATGAAGGCGTGCTATATCTCCCATAAGATAATAGAAGCCGTTTCCTGCTACTCTTCTTGCGCTGTCAAGATCGATACCGTTGAATCTTTCCATTATCTCGGAATGATAAGGTACTTCAAAGTCGGGTACTACAGGTTCTCCGTATCTCTTTATCTCAACGTTTTCACTGTCATCCTTACCTATCGGAACAGAAGGATCGATGATATTGGGGATTATCATCATTCTTTTCTTAACTTCTTCGCCCAGCTCTTCTTCCTTCTTTTCAAGCTCTTCAAGCTCATCGGAGAACTGCTTTACCTGAGCCTTTATCTGCTCAGCCTCGTCCTTTTTGCCCTGTGCCATAAGTCCGCCGATCTGCTTAGACAACTTATTTCTGTCGCCACGCAGATTATCAGCCTTCAGCTGAGCGGCTCTTAATTCTTTATCAAGCTCGATAACCTCGTTAACGAGTACGATTTTTTCATCCTGAAACTTCTTTTTGATATTTTCCTTTACAGCCTCGGGATTTTCTCTTAAAAACTTAATGTCTATCATTTGATATGCCTTTCTTTTAAAATTATTTACTGTTTGCAAGCCGATTTACAATATCGGTCAGATCTTCATCGGTATAGAATTCTATCTGAATTGTGCTTTTTTTCTTGCCGGGTATTATACTTACGTTAGTTTCAAGTGCCTTGGCAAGACTTATTTCTGCCTCCGTATAGAATGTATCCTTTTTCTTTTCGGGCTTTTCTTTTTTATCAAGAGCCTTTACCATACGTTCCATTTCACGCACCGAAACGTCCTTACCTGCCGCTTTATGAGCAAGCTCGACCATATCCTTGGTTTCACTCACTCCCAGAAGGACCTTGCAGTGACCTGTTGAAAGCTCGTTATTTGAAACCATCTCGGCTATTATAGGTGGCAGATTAAGCAGTCGCAGAGAATTTGCTATAGACGATCTTGCCTTTCCTACTACTCTGGCGACTTCCTCCTGCGTCATACCGAACTTATCCATAAGTTCTTTGTAACCGTTTGCTTCTTCGATAGGATTCAGATTTTCACGTTGCAGATTTTCGATGAGAGCAATCTGCTGAGCCTGAAGGTCGGTAAGCTCCTTGACAAGAACGGGTACTTCTGTAAGGCCTGCCATTTTTGCGGCACGCCATCTTCGCTCACCTGCGACTATCTGATAAGTGCCGTCGGGCATTGAGCGTACAAGCAGAGGCTGAATGACGCCGTTCTGTCTTATCGAGTCAGCCAGTGTATTGAGAGCGGTTATATCGAAATTTTTTCTTGGCTGAGATTTATTAGGCTCGATATCGGTAAGTTTAAGTGTGCTTACGCCTTCATCGTCTTCATCGAAGCTGTTATCATCAAAAATACTGTTAAACCTTTGATTTAAAACACCACGTTTTGCCATACACCCTCCTTAATCATTCAGTTTCTTTATTATCTCACCGGCGAGCTTCATATAGCTTTCTGCGCCTTTTGAGCTTTTATCATAATATATAACGGGCATACCGTGGCTTGGTGCTTCGGAGATACGCACATTTCTCGGTATAACCGTATTGAATATAGATGACGGAGGAAAATTTCTTTTAATATCCCTCATAATTTCATTTGATTGCAACAGACGCTTATCCAGCATAGTGAATACTATTCCCATAAGGGAGAGATTCTTGTTGGAGGTTCTTTTAACCTTTTTCACCGTTGAAAGCAGCTGTGCCAGACCTTCAAGGCTGTAATGCTCGCACTGCATAGGCACAATAAATTTATCGCTTGCAATGAGGGCGTTTATTGCCAGTATACCGAGTGACGGCAGGCAGTCAACGATTATAATATCATAATCATCCTTAAGCTGTATCAGAGCTTTTTTAAGCTGGTGATTTCTCTGTTCAATCTGCAGCAGATGCATTTCAGCCTCTGCAAGCTGAGCGTTTGCAGGTATCAGGCTTACATTTTTACAATTTGTAGCGAGAACAGCTTCCTGCGGACGCACATTGGACATTACGACATCGTAAGAGGTTATTTTAAGATTTTTCTTTGAGATTCCGTAGCCGGAGGTTGCATTTCCCTGCGGATCAAAGTCTACCAAAAGTACTTTTTTTCCTTTTGCGCCAAGAGCCGCACTGATATTTACAGCCGATGTTGTCTTGCCGACTCCGCCTTTCTGGTTTACGATAGAAATAATTACTCCCATAGTACCTCCTTCAAACGTTACTTATAACATTATATCACACTATGGGAGAAAAATAAAGCCTTTTTACAAAAAAACGTTCACAATTGTTCCACATGGAACATTTTTATGAACGTTCTTCATTATGAACATCAATCGTGGGGAATTCGGATTATATACTCAAGATAACCGTTTTCCTCGTGTTTCTCGGAAATAAACTCAATCCCCGATTTTTTCATTGTTTCAAGAGTTCTGTTGATGTTGTTTATATACAGACGTTTGGCAGTAAATGTCCATTTAGGCTTATCTGCCTTTTTCTTTACAAGTAATTTGTCTATGTATTTTTCTGTTTTACTTACATTCAGTCCATACTTATATATATGTTTCTCCGCCTTTTCCCGCTGTTCCTCAGGTAATCTTATCAATGCTCTTATCTGCCGCTCACACAAATCGTGCTCCAATGCATTTGCTAACAGCTTGTCGGATAACTTCAGGAGCCTTATCTTATTTGCTATCGTACTCTGCGCTTTTCCGAGTTTTCTTGCCAGTTCTTCCTGAGTATACCCGTAATGATTCATAAGCCTTTGCATTGCAACAGCTTCCTCTATGCAATTAAGATCGCACCTTTGTATGTTTTCTATTATTGCAAGCACAGAAGATTCTTCTTCGGTTCTGTCCTCAATAATTACCCTGACCTCATTTATACCGGCAAGTATACACGCTCTTAGCCGCCTTTCGCCCGCTATAAGTTCATATCCGCCGTCAGATTTTTTTCTCACTGTAAGCGGCTGTAACAGACCGTTCTCTTTTATGCTTATCGCAAGGCTTTCTAATTCTGCTTTATCAAAATACTTTCTCGGCTGATTCGGGTTTAAGTCTATTTCTCTGACATTCACTGTAATAACTTGTCCCGTAATTTTCTTATCCTTAGTAAATAACCCCATTATTTCACCCCCAACATAATTTTATATCAAACTTATTTCTTGGGCAATAAAAAAAATCCGCCGTTTATCTGCTAAAAACGACGGAATGCTTAATATTTTCACTTTATTAAAGTGGTTTCTTCTTAATCATCGAAGGATTTCTCGGATATTTTGTCGGAGTCTGACTTACTTTATCTATAATAAATAGTCGTCTGCTGTCGCCATTTGTTATTGTATAGTCTTTTATCTCCGCTATCTTTCCTCCAAGCACTTTAACTGCCTTTTCGCACAGGGTTTCATCCTCATTTACAGACTTAAGAGCAATGAACCTGCCGCCCGTTTTTACATAAGGAATACAATACTCACAAAGTACCGGCATAGCCGCAACAGCCCTTGCCGTTGCAAAATCAAACGCTTCACGCTTTTCTTTTGCGTAGTCCTCTGCTCTGCCGTGAATCACCTTCGCATCAACTCCGGCAAGCTCGCACGCTTTTTCAAGGAATACACATCTTTTATTAAGTGCCTCAAGCAGTGTGCCTTTAAGATCCGGTCTTACTATCATAAGCGGAATGGACGGAAATCCCGCTCCTGTACCTACATCAATAAAACTACTGTTTTCTTTAATGTCAATCATACTGAACGGCAACACGCTGTCTATGAAATGCTTCACCACTACTTCTTCAAAATCGGTTATAGCTGTCAGATTTACATTCTGATTGTACTCAACAAGAAATTCATACAGCTTTAACAACTTATCGGCTTTATCCTGTGATAATTCGATATTGCATTTTTGAAATTCACTGATTATAAATTCAATTCTCTCCATGTTTTCTCCCTGAAAGCCATATCAGAAGTACAGATACATCGGCAGGGTTAACACCGGAAATTCTTCCTGCCTGACCTATATTCAGCGGTCTGTATTTATTCAGCTTTTCCTGTGCCTCAAGTCTTAAGCCCGATATAGTCTTATAATCAATATCAGTAGGAAGCTGTTTTTCTTCAAGACGTTTCATCTGTTCGATTTTTTCGGTCTGGGTTTTGATATAACCTTCATATTTAATGTTGATTTCAAGCTTATCTATTATATCGTGTTCAAGCTCAGGTGCATTCTCATCAAACTGAGCCAAATCTCTGTAATCTATCTGAGGACGTTTTAAAAGTTCTATAAACTTGACTCCTTGCGTAATAGGCGAGGTACCTTTACTTTCAAGCATTTTATTAAGCTCCTCACAAGGATAGATGGTAGCTTTCTTTATTCTGCTCGTTTCATTATCAAGTATATTCTTCCGCTCCAAAAATCTCTGATAACGCTCGTCCGATATAAGACCGAATTTGTGTCCTATCGGCACAAGTCTGTCATTAGCATTGTCCTGCCGCAATAGAAGCCTGTACTCACTTCTGCTGGTCATCATTCTGTACGGCTCAACACAGCCCTTTGTAACAAGATCGTCTATAAGCGTTCCGATAAAAGAAGTCGTTCTGTCAGGTATATACTGTTCTCTGCCTTTTATCTTCATTGCCGCATTCATACCGGCAATTACGCCCTGTGCGGCGGCTTCCTCATATCCGCTTGTGCAGTTGAACTGACCTGCACCGAATAATCCGGAGATTTTTTTGAATTCGAGAGTAGGGTATAATTCAAGAGGGTCACAGCAGTCATACTCTATCGCATAAGCCGGTCGCATAATCTCAACGTGTTCAAGACCTTTGATAGTTCTTAAAAACTTTATCTGTACATCTTCCGGCAGTGAGCTGGACATTCCCTGAAGATAATATTCATCGGTATCAAGACCCATAGGTTCAACAAAAAGCTGATGCCTTGGCTTATCTGAAAATCTTACGATCTTATCTTCGATGCTTGGACAATATCTCGGACCTACACCCTGTATTCTTCCTGCGTAAAGAGGTGACCTGTCGAGATTATCGAGTATAATTCTATGTGTTTCGGCATTAGTATAAGTAACGTAGCACTTGACTTTATTTTCGAGCTTGAATGTGTTGTCAAAGCAGAACGGAGTAATATATTCATCGCCGTCCTGTTCTTCCATCACAGAAAAATCTATAGACCTTTTATGAACTCTGGCAGGAGTACCGGTTTTGAATCTTCTCATAGAAAGACCGAGATTTCTAAGGCTCTCTGTCAGCTGTAAAGCCGCAGATACGTTATCCGGTCCGCTCTGATAATTAAGTTCACCGATATGAATCTTACCGCCGAGATAAGTTCCTGTGGTAATGATAACACAGCCGGCAGGATAGAAAGCGCCAAGCCTTGTTTTTATACCGGTAATTTTTCCGTTTTCGGCACACACTTCTGTAACCTCAGCCTGTTTTATATCAAGATTTTCGGTATGCTCAAGCACCGACTTCATAAAGGTATGATACTTTACCCTGTCGCTTTGTACTCTGAGAGAATGAACGGCAGGACCTTTACCTTTATTGAGCATTCTTGACTGAATAAAAGTAGCGTCTGCGGCTCTTCCCATTTCACCGCCGAGCGAGTCAAGCTCTCTTACAAGCTGACCTTTGGCAGAACCTCCAATACACGGATTACAAGGCATATTTGCAATAGCATCAAGACTTAAAGTAAAAACGGCAGTCTTACATCCAAGTCTTGCGGCGGCGAGTGCCGCCTCACAACCGGCATGACCTGCACCTACAACTATAACGTCATAATAATCAAGTTCGTACATAAATAACCCCGATCATAAAAATGTTCCACATAGAACAAATAATTCTTTTCAGAAAATCAGCCTGTCACAGAATTTCTGCCGACAGGCTGATATACTTATTCTTCTTCGTTTGTTTCAGGCTCGTCCTCAATAACTTCAGCTTCTGCCTCTGCTTCAGCCGCAGCTATCTCTTCATCACTTGCCTGCTCTACTTCTTCAATATCCGCAGTTTCATCATGCTCGGTTCTTGTAAATGTTACAACTCTGTCCTCATCAGACAGCTTCATAACTCTTACGCCTAAACCTGTTCTTCTCATCACTCTGAGATCGTTTGCACGGATACGGATAATAACACCGTCAGTGCTGATAAGTATAACATCATCGTCAGCCTGTATAGAACGTATACCGCAGACATATCCTCTGTCATCTCTTATCTTGTAGTTCTTAAGACCGTTACCGCCTCTGTTCTGCATACGATAATCACTCAGCGCACTGAGTCTGCCGTATCCCTTATCTGTTACGGTAAGTATTCTCATATCATCACTGTATACCTTGGCGGCACCAACAATATAGTCTTCCTCACGCAGTTTTATTGCTCTTACACCTGAGGCAAGTCTTCCCATACTTCTTATCTTATCTTCACTGAAATGTATTGCCATACCAAGATGTGTAGCAACTATAATCGAGCTGTCGCCCTCAGTAAGATGTGCGGCTGCTATTTCATCGCCCTCTGCAAGCGTAATCGCTCTCAGACCGTTCTTTCTTACGTTTCTGAAATCATAAAGCGGCGTTCTCTTGATTTTTCCGTACTTGGTAACACAGATGAAATACTTGTTCTCGGCAAAATCACTCGTTTTCATCATTGCCGCAATACGTTCACCTTCGTCAAGCTGTAACAGATTTACTATGTTTGTGCCTCTGCTCTGCTTGGAACCCTCAGGTACTTCATAGCACTTCAATTTATACATATTACCATAATTTGTAATAAATAAAATATTGTCGTGCGTAGAGCTTATGAACATATCCTCAACGAAGTCCTCTTCTCTCTGCTTCATACCCGATACGCCCTTACCGCCACGCTTCTGCAGATTGTATACATCTACAGGCTGACGCTTGATATATCCGATATTAGTATAGGTAAGTACACATTCTTCTTCGGGGATAAGGTCCTCTATATCCACTTCTCCGCTTACCGGCTCAATGGCGGTTCTTCTCTCATCGCCGTATTTTTCCTTGATAGCTGTGATTTCTTCCTTGATTATTTCTTTTACTCTCTCATCGCTTGAAAGTATATCAAGGAAGTCATTTATCTTCTCCATAATTTCGGCAAGCTCGGAAATAACCTTGTCACGTTCAAGTCCTGTCAGCTGTCCTAATCTCATCTGAACAATAGCGTCCGCCTGTTCTTCGGAAAGTCCTATCTCGTGTTCAAAATGAACATCCTTATAGTTCTCTCCCATAGCCCTCTGTAACAGCTTTGCAAGGTCATCTTCCTTGAATCGCTCCATCAGACGCTCTTTACCTTCCTGTACAGACTTACTTGAACGCAGGATGGAAATTACCTCGTCAATGTTATCAATAGCAAGCAGAAAGCCCTGTAAAATATGCGCTCTTTCTCTTGCTTTCTTGAGATCAAATGCTGTTCTTCTTGTAATTATCTGCTTCTGGAACGCTATATAGTTATCCAGTATCTCAAGAAGTGTCAGCTGCTTAGGCTCGCCGTTTACAAGTGCAATCATAATAACGCCGACAGTATCCTGCAGCTGTGTGAATGAGTACAGCTTATTAAGAACCACCTGTGCATTTACATCTCTCTTAAGCTCATAGACAATGCGCATACCGTCCTTGTCACTCTCATCACGGAGATTTGAAATGCCTTCGATACGCTTGTCACGCATAAGCTGTCCGGTAGTTTCAAGCAGCTTTGATTTGTTTACCATATAAGGAATCTCGGTAACGATGATTCTTGAATGGTTACCTTCTTCCACTATCTCTGCTTTACCTCTTAAGGTGATCTTGCCACGACCTGTATAATATGCAGAGCGTATTCCGCTGTATCCCATGATTATACCGCCGGTAGGAAAGTCGGGTCCCTTAATATACTGAAGTATTTCTTCTATGCCGCATTCGGGATTATCCATTCGTGCAACTATAGCGTCACATACTTCGTTAAGGTTATGAGGAGGTATATTTGTAGCCATACCTACAGCTATACCTACAGAACCGTTTACAAGAAGATTCGGAAATTTTACCGGAAGAACAGTAGGCTCGTCCAGCTTATCATCGTAGTTCTTTCCCCAGTCGATAGTGTCTTTCTTTATATCCTTCAGAAGCTCGGATGCTATCTTTGCCATTCTCGCTTCTGTATAACGGTAAGCGGCAGGCGGGTCGCCGTCTACCGAACCGAAGTTTCCATGACCGTCGATAAGAGGGTATCTCATCGAGAAATCCTGTGCAAGTCTTACCAGTGCGTCATATACCGATGCGTCACCGTGAGGATGGTATTTACCGAGAACTTCACCTACCGTATAGGCACATTTTCTGTACGGCTTGCTTGATGTATTGTCTGCCTCGTTCATCGTGTATATTATTCTTCTGTGTACAGGCTTCATGCCGTCCCTTACATCAGGTAAAGCTCTTGATACCAGCACCGCCATAGAATACTGAAGAAAACTCTCACGCATTTCCTTTTCTATGTCTACCTGTATCAGCTTTTCATTGGCTGTGCTGAATTCTTTAACGTCTTTTTCCATTCCGATTTCCTTTCCGATTTTTTTATATCAATCAGAGTATTGATTTTTCGGTAAATATTTTTCTCAGCTTGTTCTGTTCTTCTTCGGAAAGACATTTCTTTGAGAAAATATAAATATTCTGTCTGTTTACAAACAGTAAAAACATCTGCTCATTTTCCATAGCGTCTAAATAATCAGAGCCGAAATAAAGATTTGTAACTACTTCTTCCTGCTCTTCCTCCTCGTGAGGTTCGACCTTTGCGGGAGAATCGGTTTTTTCTTCCGTTTCGGTTTCATTTTCCGCTATGACCGGTTCTTCTATTACGGTCGTTATCTGTATCCTGTCACGGTAAAACTCAGCCGTATATGTTTCTTCGGCAAGTGAGCTTATAGTCGCAATCAGCTTTTTTCTTATAAGCACAGGCTTGTACCAGGTATAGAATATCATACCGAGCGACAGACCGACCAGAATATAGCCGTAGATACCGGTATTATCTCTTATCAGAAAATCAATGCCAAGTCCCAGCGCTATAAGATAAACAAGCGTGAAAACCAGCGATTTCTTAAACTGATATTTTTTCTGAAACAGCTTGAATCCCTCGCCTATCTCGTCAAGCGTCATGCTGTATTTAATTTTTAACAGTAATTCTTCCATATTTTCCTTTCATTTTATCCGAACATCAATATAATCACACCTGTAACAAAACAGATCACGGTACATATTCCGGCTATAATGCCGTCAAATATTTTCTTTTTCTTTACAAATACCGGTACATTAACACCCGCAAGAGCCGCAAGTGCAAACATACACATAGGCAGGAATATCTTCATTTCAAGCGTGCCTGTAAGCAGACAAAATGCCGCAAAAACCCACATAAGACAGCATAAGGCTATAAGACCTTTTCTGACGGTGATAAACGGTGCAAGCTCCTTTTCAAGCTCCTGTTCCTTTTCCATTCTTACTTTAGCTTCAGCCTTTTCCTTTACATCGGTTTCATACTGAGCCTTGACACGCTCTATCTGTTCTTCCCTGCGCTGTCTTAACAGCTCCTTTTCATCGGGTTGCTCCTCGTTATTATTTAAAATTTCATCATTCATAGTAACACCTTTAAGCATTCACGGATTTTATTTTTCCTCGCCCGAATAAAAACAATTATATATCAAGATCCTTTGCGTATCTTGCATTCTGCTCTATAAATTCACGTCTGGGTTCAACCTTGTCACCCATAAGTATCGAGAATATCTCGTCAGCCTTTGCGGCATCCTCAAGATTAACCTTTATCATTGTTCTTGCGGCAGGATCCATTGTCGTTTCCCATAACTGTTCGGGATCCATCTCACCAAGACCTTTATAACGCTGAACGTCAACCTTTGCGTTGCTTTCGCCTGCAAGCTCGGCAATATAGGCATCTCTCTCCTCATCGCTGAACGCATATCTTACCTTTTTACCTCTGAATACCTTGAACAGCGGAGGCTGAGCAAGATATACATGTCCTTCTTCTATCAGAGGACGCATAAAGCGGAAGAAGAATGTCAGCAGAAGTGTTCTGATATGTGAGCCGTCGACATCGGCATCGGCCATTACAACTACTCTGCCGTATCTGAGCTTGGTTATATCAAAATCTTCTCCTATACCCGTACCGAGTGCCTTTACGACAGGCTGCAACTTATCATTGTTATAAACCTTGTCTGCTCTTGCTTTCTCAACGTTCAGCATCTTGCCCCAGAGAGGAAGTATAGCCTGGAAACGTCTGTCACGTCCCTGCTTTGCAGAACCGCCTGCAGAATCTCCCTCGACGATATATACTTCAGTTTTTTCGGGATCGGTATCCGAGCAGTCAGCCAGCTTTCCGGGCAGACTTGCACCGTCCGTAACAGACTTTCTCTTTGCCTCCATAGCCTTCTTAGCCGCATCTCTTGCAGCCTGAGCATTGATACATTTCTGAGCTATTGTGGCTATCGTATCGGGATGTTCCTCAAAATAATATGTCAGCTTCTCTACAGTTATTTTATAAACAACGGGACGAACCTCAGGATTACCGAGCTTGCCCTTTGTCTGTCCTTCAAATTCACATTCGGGGAGCTTTACGGAGATGACCGCATTTATAGCCTCTCTTATAGCTTCACCGCTCAGCGGAACAAACTCCTTGACCTCGTCCTGCTTCTTCTTGGACTTCTTATTGTTATTAGCCTGCTGTTCCTTATACTGCTTTACAAAGTCGTTTATGACTTTGTTCAGTGCATTTTTGAATGCAATCTCGTGCGTACCGCCGTCAACCGTATGAATATTATTGGCAAACGATCTGAACGTTTCACTGTTAAAGTCTGTGTTGTACTGGAATGCAATCTCAACGGATATATTATCAAGAAGTCCCTCAATATATACAACATCGGGATGAAGCGCTTCTGCTCCTCTTTTCTTCTGCAGCCATTCTACATAGCTGATAATACCGCCCTCATACTGAAGGACCTCCTGCTTAGGCTTGTCCTCATCTCTGAGGTCGCTTAAAACGATTTTAAGTCCGGCATTCAGAAAAGCCTGTTCTCTGAGTCTGTCAAGCAGTATATCATATTTGAACTCTGTGCTGTGGAATATAGTCGAGTCGGGCTTAAAGCGTACTTGTGTACCTGTCTTATCGGTTGTGCCGATAACCTTCATCTGTTCCTTATAATGACCGCCGTTTTCAAAACGCTGGAAATGTATCTCCTTGCCGTCATATACAGTAAGTTCAAGCCATTCTGAAAGTGCATTTACAACAGACGCACCTACGCCGTGCAGACCGCCGGAAACCTTATATCCGCCTCCGCCGAACTTACCGCCTGCGTGAAGTATCGTATATACGACAGTAGCCGCACTTATCTTTTCCTTAGGATGAATGCCTGTAGGTATACCACGTCCGTTATCGGTTACTTCAATAACATCTCCGGGCAGTATCTTAACGTTTATTTCGGTACAATAGCCTGCAAGGGCTTCGTCTATGGCATTGTCCACTATCTCGTATACAAGGTGATGCAGACCGCTTTCACCTGTAGAGCCGATATACATACCCGGTCTTTTTCTTACCGCTTCAAGACCTTCAAGTATCTGAATATCATCTGCACCGTAAGCGTGTTCAACCTGTGTATTATCCTCTATATCCTTTATTTCGCCGTCGATTTCAGGCTCGTCAACCTCTACGGTATTGACGTTTTTATCAAGAATTTCTTCTGCCATGCTCTTTCCTTTCATCATTTCCGCAATTTCTCACGATACTATATATAATTATATCACATTTCAGCTTCAAAGTCAACTTGAATCACTCATAAACGCTTTTAAAAACGGCATTTCAACGCTATTCGGATATTAAACTTTCCGCCGCTGAATTACTGCTGTAACAGTTGTGCTTTATCGAATGCCGAACATAAAAAAATCTTTACAGGTAGTTAAAACAGATAATAATGTAACAAATTGTAATATGTTTGAAAATACCGATTTTACATTGCTAAAAACACGATAACAAAGCTAAAAAGGAGCGGATACAAAATCTGCCCCCTTTTATATTTCCGACCTTATTTCATTATCTGCGAACCGCCTTTTCAGCGTAAAAACAGACACATTTGAGATATATACATAGTCCTTTGTCACAATAAAACTCTTCGGCATATCGTAGGAAACATAATAAATCCTGCCCTGCTTCTGCAGTTTCATAAGATAGTCGTTTACGTCTTTATTTACAGAGGTCTTTTCAATGTCAAATATGCCAATTATTTTATCTGACGGTAAGGTTATATCGCCACCGATATGAATATACATATATATCATTCCTCCGTGAAAATGCCGTTTTCTACTTTCCAAACTTTTCCGTTTTTTAATTCTTTAACGTCATTTATATTACAACAAGTAATAAAAACCTGTGAATTAATGATATGATTGAGTACAAAACGCTGTCTGCCTGCGTCAAGTTCGCTTAAAACATCGTCAAGTATCATTATCGGGGTTTCGTCCTTTTGTCTGATTATTTCCGCTTCAGCAAGTTTTAACGCAAGTGCGGTGCTTCTCTGCTGTCCCTGACTTCCGAACTCCTTTACATCGTTATTGTCAATATAAAGATTCATATCGTCACGCTGTACGCCAAGCACCGTATAACGCATCTTCAGCTCACGCTGAAAGCTGTTGTTGAGCCTCTCCAGATATTCGTTATAAAGACCGTTTATCTCCTCACATTTAAGTTCAGTGCTGTCAAATATGCTTGAATAATACTTAAGCGTGAGATTTTCTCCGCCGGAAAGCTCATTGTAAAGCTGTGAAGCTATAGTTTCAAGCAGTGAGAAATACTTGAGTCTGCCGTAGGTGACATTAAGCCCTTCAGCCGCTAAAACGCTGTTCCAACTTTCTATCTGCGGTCTTATCACAGATAAATCATCGCCAAAATTTATTCCAAACAGTAAATTATTTTTATTTTTTAACGCTTTGTTATATCGTGAAAGCTTTTTTAAATGCACGGGAGTCTGCATCATAGCTACGCTGTCGAGATATTCACGTCTGCATTCGGGTACACCCTTGATGAGATTTAAGTGTTCCGGTATAAAAACCACATATTTTAACACGCCGTATAATTCTAAAGCAGATTTTATAGCAAGCCCGTTGTATTTTATTTCTTTTTTATTATTACAAATAGTAAATTCTATTAGATTTTCACTATCTGTATTAAATGAAGTGGTAAACCACATTTTAATAACGCACTTTTCCTTTGAATTATCCAAAGAAAAAGGAATATAAGAGCTTTGCCTTGAGGTACGGAACGACGGTCCCATACAAAGAGAAATAGCCTCACAGAGATTAGTCTTGCCCTGTGCGTTGTTTCCGCAAAGGACGTTTACATTCTCGTGAAAGCAAAATTCCTGCTCCCTTATATTCCTGAAATTCTTTACATAAAGTCGTTTTATCTGCATTTTATCTCATTTTGTCGTTATCTCATGCAGCACTTATACTGCTGTTCGTCAAGCTCTACAATATCGCCGTCTGTTATCTTCTTGCCACGCATTGTGCATATTTCACCGTTTACATGAACGTATCCGCCCTGAATGGCATTTTTGGCTTCTCCACCTGTTTCACAGGCTCCGCTGAACTTAAGAAACTGTTCCAGCTTGATAAAAGGAGGTTTAACATTTACATTTATACACATTTTAATCACTCTTTCTGGTATATTTAAGCTCTGAAACTCCGCTTTCATCGGGAATTGTGAGCGTAAGACTGTCGCCGTCCAGCTTATAGATGATTTTATAATACTCGTTGTTCATCTTGATTGCTATGACGTTCTTCTCTTCGATTATATATTCGCTTGTTTTGCCGTTTATCGTTATGTTTTTATCATTGATGGTCATTGTAACACCGCCGGAGGCAGACCACGTGCCGAACAGACGGTTCTGTTTGGAAGAAACCGACCATATAGCAGACAGCACGCAGATTCCTATAATCAGCACTCCTAATATTACACAGAGTAATATTCTTGGCAGCTTGCTTTTTTTTCGAACCGAGCGTCCGTCACTGTGGCTTATAATAAAATCCACAATATCAAAGTTGCTTTTTTGTTCATTCTGCTGAAAAACCGCAGAATTATTGTCGCATCTTATAGACTCCATGTTGATGTTTTTTGTAGAATTATCGGTGTTTTCAGCCGGTTTTTCTGCGTTTAAATCATCAATTGTCGGGTTTGCGATATTGTTATTATTTACAGTTTTATCCATAATCATTCCACCCTGTGAAGTATTTCGGGGCTGTCGCTGTCGGCTGAAGATATTACTATCTCACTGCCTTTTATAGTAACAGTATAATATTTAGTATTACTGCTGTCTTGTAATGCTAATGTATTATTTTTATATGAATATCCGTATAGCTTACTGTAAGAATTGATTTTAGAACTTACGGTAAGTGTATTTTCGTCAAACGTATATCTTCTCAGACCGTCGGAGGTTTCCCACGAGCCTATAAGAAAATTTCCTGTCAGCTTCGGGATTATAATAATTGCGATTATGATAACGGTAATTATCACAAAGGCAATATAAATCCACTTCCGCTGTTTTTTAAAGACAGACATATTATCGACGTCTTACAGGGCTTACAATAAATGTGAAGCTGTCGCCCTCAAGCGGAACTATTTTAAGCGCCGTATTCTGTACGAACAGGAATTTTACCTTATCGCAATAGGTATTCTTCAGAGCGTCAAGTATATATCTGCTGTTGAACGAGATTCTGAACTCCTCGCCGCTGTAATCACACTTTATCTTCTGATCCAGCTTTCCTATAGCGGTTTCACAGAATACTCTAAGCGTATTGTCGCTGAATGTGAAGTCAACAGGTGATTTTATCTTATCATTAAGAAGCAGAAGTGTTCTGTCAACACATTCCATAAGTTCTCTTACGTTTACTACAGCCTCGATATTTGAAGGCATTCCTATTATCTTTGTATAATCGAAGAAATCGCCTTCAAGCAGACGTGAGAAAACGGTATATTTATCTATGCTGAATATACCCTGATTTCTGTCTACTGAAACGGTTGCTATCTTGCTTTCATCATCGCTGAGCAGTCGTAAAAGCTCGGATAAAGTCTTAGCCGGTACTACAAAGTCGAAATCTTCGTGTAAAAGGCTTTCTTTTCTTATAGCTATTCTTATACCGTCAACGGATATTACATTAAGCTCATTATTCTTGATCTCAAATTTTGATCCCATAAGAACGGGCTTTGTGTCTATAGTGGCAACGGCATAAAGAGTCTGTCCTATTACGCTTTTTAAAAGAGGCTCGCTTATTTCAAAGCTCTCTCCTCTTGAAAGCTCGGGAAGTACGGGATATTCTTCACTGTTGATACCCATTATGGAATAGGTTATATCCTCGCACATAAGATTTAATTTAAGCGGCTCATATTCGTCAAAACGGATAACTCCGCTGGGCATCTTTCTTACTATATCACAGATAAGACGTGAATTAAGTACAAGAACGCCGTCAGATTCTCCTTCTACATCAATAGTGGATTTAATACCCAGCTCCAGATCGTAACCTGTAACTGTAAGCTGATTTCCCGTAAGGCTCAGATGAATTCCTTCAAGAGCCGATATGACTGATTTTGTCGAGGCTGCCTTGGCTGTTGTGGTCAGAGCATCTAAGATGTCATTTTTCTGTACACTGAATTTTATCATACGGTATCCTTTCTTATCATAGCGTGATACGCACTTTACTTTCGTATAGGAAATTTAAGCAAAATCAACGTTTTGTTTATCTTGCCGACCTTCAGATTTTTAACACTGAAGATTATCAGCGAAGCTATCGCCGCAGGCGATAAATAAATTAAATAATATTATTAATTTTGGTGGTGGCGGTGGGGGGCGTTTAATGTGTTGAATGTTCGGTGAGTGCCGATAAAACCTATGTTCAGGGCATTTTTACGTTTGTTGAATGTCGGACAGGTAATGTTTGAAAGATTGTTATAAGTTTTCAACAGTTTTAACAGGCTTTCAACATTTAACACTTTAAACTCGCTTTCACCGTTTAAAACTAACAACTTGTTGAATGATTTTTATTGTGTAAAAAATCACCGCAGGGGTGAAAGCGGTGAAATTTTTGATTAAAGCAACGGTTTTAAGCTCCGTCACATTTAAATATTACTGTCAAAATTAAAAATCACTTCACGCATTGTTACCGAGATTTTTTATCATATCGTCCACCATACCTTTGAATGTCGGGTCCTTTTTAATAGTGGATTTTACTTTATTTATAGCATAAACAATTGTGGAATGATCTCTGTTGCCGAATTCTACTCCTATATTTGAATAGGAAAGTCCGGTGATTCTGTTTACCACATAGATAGCTACCTGTCTTGCGGTGCTTATCTGCGAAGAACGTTTCTGTGAACGCATATCCTCGGGGGTAACGCTGTATATCTTTCCGACCTCGGCGATTATCTTTTCTACTGTCAGCGGAATAGGCTCGTGGTTTGACTGTATATCACGGACTACCTGCTGAGCCATATTGAGCGTGGGCGTAGAGCCTGTAACAAGTGTCAGTGCGTTTATCTTGGTAATTGCTCCCTCAAGCTGTCTTATGTTTGTCTTGAGCTTGTCCGCAAGAAAATCTACAATGCTGTCGGGAAGATTCATTCCGTAAAGCTCAGCTTTACGCTTGATTATTGCAATTCTTGTTTCATATTCCGGCGGTGCGATGTCCGCAAGCAAGCCCTGCTCAAAACGGCTTATCAATCTCTGTTCGATACCGTTCAGCTCTTTGGGAGGTCTATCTGAGGTGAATATGATCTGCTTGTTCTGATTATAGAGGCTGTTGAAGGTGTGGAACAGCTCCTGCTGAGTTTCGCTTTTATTTGCCATAAACTGAATATCATCTATAAGAAGAAGGTCGCAGCTGCGGTACTTCTGCTTGAACGCTTCAAGATTGCTCTTTGTACGCAGATTGCTTACATAGTCATCTGTGAAGGTGTCGGCTGTGGTATATATGATATTCATATCGGGGTGGAGCTTTTCCATTTCGCTTTTAACGGCGGAAAGAAGGTGTGTTTTTCCGAGTCCCGGCTCACTGTAGATATAAAGAGGGTTATAGCGAGTGCTGGGCTCCTGTACTACCGCCTTGCAGGCTGCATACGCAAGCTTATTGTTATCGCCTACTATAAAAGTGTCAAAGGTATGCTGATAATTGCTTGCAAGCTCGCTGTTCTTAAGGCGGGTCTTTACAATATCGTCATCGTCAAGCTCTTTCTGAAGCTCTTTCGGTGATGAATCGGCATAGGATTCAATACCGTATTTCAGCTTCTGCTCTACTGTAAGATCCTCAGAGCAAAGAATCTCTACTTCAACGTCAAAGCCTAAAAGATCGCTGAACGCTTCTTCCATTACGGTTTTGAAATTAGCCATAGTCATGTCTTTAGAGAACTGGCTCTCAACATAGAGCATAACGTGATTGTTATTGAGTTTGAGCGGCTTTAACGGCTCAATCCACAATTTCATGGCGGTAGGAGTAAGAGTAAGTCTCTTTTTCATCTCCTGAAAAATTTCCTCGAAGGAATTATAAAAGCTCATCATCACACCTCTGTTTTAAAAAAACCACAATAAAATCCGAATAATTCTATAAAATGTCAGCAAAAACATTAAAATATGTGTAAAAAAACGGCGAAAAACTGCGATTTTTCTTAAAAGAATAATTAAGATTATAATACCATATTATTTTGGAAGTGTCAAGGGGAGAGAGATAATGTAAATTAAAAATAAACAAGGGAAAATGTGTGAGCCTTTACGGTCGTTTGTGGTCGCTGCGTCCGTGCAGCGACTTTGTGCGACCGTTACAAGCATCCGTGCTTTGCCTGTGGCGGTGATTTTGAATTGGGGTGGTGAGGTTTTGGAAAATGGTTGGTAAAGCAGTATCACTTTTAGCTCCCTTGTGTAAAGGGAGCTGGCACAGTGAAGCACGTTGTTTTTCAATATTGCTTTTTATAAAAGTTGAAGATGCGTTGGCAGAAAATCGTGTTTTCCGTCACTGTGACTGAGGGATTGTTAGCGGAGGTGTCAGAGAAACGGAAAGGGTGCGGTAGGAAAGCAATCCCTCCGGTAGTTGCCCGAATTTTTTCGGGCAACAGAACCTCACCTTTGACAAGGGAGGCAAGTGTGATGGTGCGGAGCAAGGGGATTATTGTCCTTTTACAATGATTGCGGGAATGGCAAGGGTTGATGCAACGGGAGGGGCAAGCAAGGCAAGGATGCCTTAGCGTGTGTGCCCAAAGTTTCGCAAGGATGCGGAACAAATAAAGCACACACAGACCCTCACCCTACGAAAAGCGAGAGGGATAGTGCGGAAAATCTCATTGATAGTGGGGTAGGAAAACAATCCCTCCGGTAGTTGCCCGAATTTTTTCGGGCAACAGAACCTCACCTTTGGCAAGGGAGGCAAGGGTGTTGGTGCAGAGCGTGGGATAGTTGGATGTGAAAGCATATAAGTGCATACAGATGATAGCATTACGAAAAGAGAGAGGAATAGTGTAAAGCAAGTGTGGCGGTTTATCTACAGTATAAAAGCCCTCATTGTCATTTTCAAACAATGAGGGCTTTCCGGTTATTTATATTAATCAATTTAGAATACAACAACAGAAAATAATGATGATATGGCAGAAATAATTTTTTTTACAATCATAATTCATTAATTCCTTTCTTTAAAATTATTCAAAATCAAGGTCTGCTCCACCTAAATAGGCATCGTCTTTCTTATACTGTTTTGCAGGTTCTCCATCAACATATCCTATTATCCAATATTCACCAAACTCATCCTTACCTTCACCTACATAAGAAAGGCCATCAGGAGTATAACCTATAATAGCATTACCGTCGCCATCATAGCCAAGGATTTCGTCGCCACTATTGGTCTTACCATAATTTATATTATTTGATGTTGCAGGAGCTGTTGTTTCTTCCTTCTTAGAACTCATAGCAGAATTAAATTCTTCAGGAGTCATCTGCTTAGGAGGTTCAACCTTAGTATCACTTAAATAATCTCCATGAATAAATTCACCATTATCAAGCTTAAAATAACCTGTATTTGTCTTAGCTGTTACCTTAACAGAATCACCCATAAAATACTGCTTTATAGCATCTGATCCTATAACAGCCTTCTTACGACTATAACATGTCTCAGATACATACTTTGTACCAGAAACCTTTTCTTCAGTCCATTCAGGACCCTTTGTAGTAGTTGTTGTAACTACAGTTGTTTCAGGAGCCTTTGTAGTAACAGTAGTAGTCGTTTCAGGCTTCTTTGTTTCATTAGGAGCTGTTGTGGTTGTTGTTTCAGGTGTCTTTGTAGTTAAAACAGGGGTTGTTTCAGTTATAGAAGAGCTGTTGCCACCGTCTGCGGCACAACCGCCGACAAGCAAAACTGCCGCTAAGACAGCCAATGAAATTGCAATATGTTTTTTCTTCATAATATATCCCTCTTTCTTAAATAAAGCTTTAGATTACATATTATTTTGATTGTAACATTTATATTGCGTTTTGTCAATAGATTAAAATTTTTACTTGTTTTCAGAAATTTTATAAATTTGTGGGTTATGCAGGGTGGAGGGGATGTGATAGTGTGGTTTTGGGAAGGTTAATGTGTGGCGAGGGTTAGTGCAACGATCCCTCGATAGTTGGCTGGGCTTTGCTCAGCAACAGAAGCTCACCTTTGGCAAGCTACCGATAGTTCTTTTTGTCGGATAGCACTTCTCGGGTTCGCTATTCGA
>OGOX01000607.1_pt1 | contig 26928 bp, 25 predicted proteins | sample 1552761 | NCBI WGS metagenome assembly OGOX01 (sample SAMEA2580212, study PRJEB22360) | human gut metagenome | biome: human gut; feature: human-associated habitat; material: faeces | place: Denmark | collected 2008/2010
GTCTCAATGTTGTGCTATAGTTCTACTTAAAGTCCAGTGAGAGGGGTGCACTACAAAACAAACAGGCTTTTATTATAAGAGAACTTCAGGCAACTTTATATGATCGGATTGGAAACCCTAGGGATGGTCTTTTAGGTATTGTTCTTCCTGAGATGGAAGCGAGAATTTTTGGTTCATCTCAAATATGCAATCATTGTGGAAGGCCTGTAACTACTCTTAATTTAAATGATTCTTCGGTTATAAAGGAATTTTCGGAAAACTATTGGCTTAAGAAGAACGCTTGTGGGCATTATGATGATGGTGGAAGATTTGCTGTTTTATGTAAATATTCCGAATTTATGAATGATCCCGAAACATATATAGATGCAGCCTTTGATAAGACCAAACAAGAGATTTCTAAATTGGTTCATTACAAAGATATCGAGCACAAAGGCATGTAAAAACGCTTATTGGCGAATTTCTTTTATAAAACTTTTGATTTCATGCCATTAAAATCTATGAAATGGTCAATCTTTAGTATTTACCGGTTTCGATAGAAAAGGGATTGTTCACTATGAGTAAAATGCAAGAATACATTAAAAAGTATCCCTTCTAAGCAAAGATGTATTGCTAAGAGTTGCTATACAAAAAACGCCTTATATTCCCTCATACTAGGGATGTCGTCTTGAATTTCCTGTAGACCTGTCGAAAAACGCATCCAGTTAATATGTTCCTTCTATTTGGTACCTTGTAATGGTAGACATGTTCCTTGTATGTCGCCGACACATGTTGAGACGGTGGTGTTGCTAAGTAAGAAAAACGGGTGAAAACAACTGAAAATCTTAAAAAATGAAGGATTTCCTTCTTTCTAAAAATGAGGGAAATCCTCTTTTTTGTTGGAAAAATGCCTCAAATCGCGGTAAGCCAGCAAAAAACAGGGCATTACTCGTACGGGAAAACAGGTCAACTTCTCCTGATAAAATTGCGACGATTGTCGATAGAAAACACGTCAAATACAAAGACGAAATAATGTCTTTGAATTTTTTCGGATGCAAAATCACAGGATGGTCAGCAATTCAAAGCTATGCAATGACAAGAAGAGTTGACGATACAAAGACCTTGTCCGAACTCAGAAATGAAAAGATGAAACAATTGGAAATAATATGAAAACTATAAATTGAATGTTGAACATCTCATTCGATTTTTACTGGTTCGAATTAGAAACGTAGGAGAGGAGGATGCGTTCCTCCTTTTTTTAATGACAAAAATAGGCTGTTGAATATCAATTTCTCTTTAGCTTTTCGACAAAACGCAGTTGCCGTGTGAGAAATTTTTCGATTTCGGACATTGTATGGTAGAATAGACGGAACAAAGAAACGGGGCTTGCATGAAGAAGAAACTTTCATTGAAAACATTCTTATCGCGAAGGCTTGCATGGGGGATATTACTATTAAGTAATCTCTCTCTGATTTCGATAGGCTTCTCGGCCTGGAACATAGGCGCCGTCACAACGACTGAGGCTCAAATTAACGTGAGCGCGACAGGCATTGTCGATGTCAACAACTACATAAATTATGGAACTGCTACCGTTTTCAACTATTGTAGGGACGGGATTATATCAAACGATACCATCGTCACCGAAGGCGACGTTGTCGTCAACTTCACGATCAATCTGAACGACTCAAACGACAGGATTACAAACCACCTCGACGGAGCCGCCTCTTTTTCGCTTGCTACGACGTTTACGAATGGCGCTAAAGACGTGTCCGGCATATTTTCTAGCTATCTCGATAGCGTGACCCTTAGCGCCAGCGCCTCACAAAACGAAGTGAATTATAGACTCTCACCCACCAAGCGCGACGTTGACGGGTCCAAAACATGCAAGACCACGTTCCTGATTTCTGACGTCTTAGATACCAGCCACGCCTATTTTAGGGTGAAGTACTCATTCAAGAACATGCCGGTTGGAGACGAATTCAATTCTCAGATCTACACCAAGCTAAATCATGGGAAGTTCTGGTTCCATTTCAAAGCGGAGGTTGAAGCAGTATGAAAAACGTAAAGTCTTGGATTGGCGTCTTCCTGCTTTTTGTTTTCACGGCTCTTGGCTCAATTGGATTCGGGAGTTGGTTCGTTAAGAATGAGAAAACCAAGGGATATGACAAATACCCGGACACCACAGCTCAGAAGGTTGCATATACGCAGAATAACGGGACGAACACGTATTACACGACGCTTTACGCTGCAATAAACAACACCAAAGCGGGTACGATTTATGTCATACCAGGCACCAATCCGACGCTTGACAAGAGTGTGTCTATTGCCAGCGGGGTTACTCTGAGCCTTCCGTATCTCGATGACTTGAAAAATAACCATGTCGTTGAAGACGAGAGAAGGACTTCAATGGGTGATTTCGCGGATTATGTAGAATATTCAACAAAAGACAAAGACAAGCCTACAATTTTTTGCCAATCGAATGTCACCATAGCCGACGGAGTCACTTTGACCAACAACGGAACCATCGTCGTTGGAGGCGTACTTGGGAGGAGCGGGCAGGCGCCAACCGGAATGACCGTGGGGAATTATTCAAAAATTACCATGGGATCTGGATCGGTTATAGAAAACAGAGGTGAATTTACGTGCTACGGCTACGTCAAGGATGCAACTGGCTCGAGCGGTGGTCTGATTTCTAATTATTCAGGAAGCACTTACTCCGCAAAAACGCCCAAAGGCAAACTCACTTTGCCGTTTGTAATATACGATTTTAGAGGCGGGTCATATTCCTCTTATTCCGTGATTCAAGCGAAGTCTATGCCTTTTAGTGTCTTTGATTTTCCTAACATCCAGTCGAAAGTCTCCTTTTCAGGATCTGCTTCTTTAGAGGGGACGATAACGATATATACAGACAGCATCGTTACAGCGCAGGCTACGGTTATCGGGCCAAGCGATTCCGGGGCACTGATTCGCTATTCGACTGGAAGCAACATTGAATATAAATGCAACGTGCCCAAAGGATATACATACGATGATTATCAGCAAAACACGAAAGAGAGCGATGTAATTAAAACCACTTTCCGTGTCTCAGGCGGTGTCCAAATAGCCAATTTGAACCTCAACGTTGGCATTGAAATTAATACTGAAAAATACAACTTACCGTTTTCATACAAGTTCGATTTCTTTTTTGAAGACGGGGAGGCTTCTATTTTAAACAAAGTCAAATTTTTGGCTGGGTCTAACGTTACGATTGGAGAAAACGCCACCGTCTCGGTAAAAGCAGAAACCACTTTTTATAGGAATTATATTCCAGTGATCACCACCGGAAACGGTGACAGATACCCCCGTTACATTAAATCAGCTCGGCTTATCAACAACGGAAAACTGAATTTGAATTCCGCTTTTGGCGGTGTCGTTGAGTCATCGACTGAGGGAGCAAGGATATTTACCCAAGGCGACTACAGCGGATCTATCACCACAACCGAAGCCCTTAGCGGAAGGGCCTTAGGAGCTCTTGGCGATAAAGAGAATCATACCGAGCAAGCGATGTTTACGTTAGTGGACAAGCAAAGCTATGTGGCTTCAGATGATACTAAAATGCGTTTTGGAAAAGGAAGCTCTGTGCTGTATTCCAATAAAATCTCAGGCTCCACATCATATACTTCATACGCTTTGGATCATCCGAACTTATATGGATGGTATGATGGAAGAGTTCTTAGCGATATCACCTACGGAATTCGGTATAAACTCAATAGCGAAACGGCCATTAACAACAATACCGTCACCTCCTTTAACAAATCCGGCTCTGCGATTACGTTGAAAAAGATGACAAACACTTCTGAAAAATACGCTTTTAATGGCCTATACTATGATTCAGAGTATACGAAACGATTGCCAGAAAATTCGGATGGAGACATTGTTTTAATGCCGGCCACGGCCATTGAAAACTTAAACGGCAAGAACCATGTGGTTTTGTATGCAAAATGGATTGACTCTTCCGAGGCTAAATACATGGTTGAGAGCGTCACTAGCAACACGGACGATCATTCCTCCGTTAAACAAAGCTCCTCTGCGCCCGCAAACTATATAGTTGGCAACGGCTTTGCTTTGGAGAAGCCGAACGAGTTCTATGTTTACGAGAATCTTGCTATTGATAGAGGAACGGGTACCATTGTCACGTATAAATTTGACGGCTATTCAATTCAGATTTACGATGGCGACGGCAATCTCACTGATGCATCGATCGAGGTTGACAAATTAGGTAATTCTGCCGATGGAAAATTTGGCGGCTTCGCATTCAAAGACGTTTCGTTGCTCAAAGAGAATTACAGAGTGGTCGCGACAGCGAAATATTCGACTGAGTCAACTGCGTTTTCCTTGTCAGTAACTTCAGGGGCCGACACCTTAGGCAAACAATCTAAGACAAACGTTTCAATAAGCGGATTAGATGTAATTAAAAACATCGATTTGACGTTTGAATGGTCGGCGAATAATTCAAAGGCTACGTTTGGCAATACAGCATTATCTTCAACATATGTGTTCAATAATTACAAAGGAACCTGGGGAGCCACAACGAGTTCGGCGGCCGTTAGTATTTATTGCACTATTAAAGATGGCGCTCTAACCATTTCGAAACCCGCCAAGGAGATTAAATTCAAAAAAGGCATAGCCGAATAAAATCTACTATAGTGTTTGAGACGCTTGGATAAATAGATCTATTCCCCAGTACTACTTAAGTGTACCGTTTTTGCCAGTTGCACAGTCATGTTTGGAATGTAGTAGACCTGTTCCTTCCGCACTGTGCCTCATATTGGTAGACATGTTCCTCGCATCCAATCTATGCATGTTGAGATGGTGGTGTTGCCAAGTCTTAAAACGGCTGAAGAAGGCCGAAAATCGATAAAAATTGATGGATTTCCTTCTTTCTAAAAATGAGGGAAATCCTCTTTTTTATTGCAAAAATAGGTTAAGTGGGGGTAAACCGGTAAAAAACAGAACTTTACTCGTATGGGAAAATAGGTCGGCTTCAAAAATGAACACCCAACCTACCTAGTATCGAAATGGGGATAGATTGATGGTATGTATACACGATGGAAGGAATAGGTGAAAAAAACTTATTTATGGACTTCTATTGAAATCCGTCGTTTTCTTGTTTTTTGTGTTTTCGGAGTAGACTGCAACTACACATACAACCTGGAAAACAGGTTATGAATCGAAAAATGGCAAAAACATGGGTAAAGTTTGATTGTGGGACGAAAAATAAATAGGTTTGTTGATTGTGCGAGTTTCAATAAAAAATATTTGCTCGTGCATTTCATTAATCTTTTTAGGCTTTGCACGAAATACATTTCTCGATTTTATGTTTCGTTTTGACTTAAACCAATGATTGAACCAATCTGGGCTTTAAAGTATACTATTGCTACTATTGGATAGGGGATACCACATGAGTTTTTCAGCATCACAAAAAAGCATAGATGAAATTCTCTCAAGGAATTCATCATATCTAATTCCTAAAAACCAAAGAAAATATGTCTGGAGCGAAACCGAATGGTCAGAGCTCTTCGAAGATATATTTTTGATAGAGCAAACAAAGGATTACTCTCATTTTATCGGATCATTCGTTTTTTCTGAGTCGAAGAATCAAAGCGATTACATTGTTGTCGATGGCCAGCAACGCATGATCACAATTTCAATTTTGCTTTGCTGCATGGTCAGCGTTTTGCTTGAAAATAAGGAAGATAAGGTTGCTTCTTCCTTTTTGCAGCCATACTTGAGCGGTTCTAAAGACGGAGAAGAATATTATAAGATTACAAGAGATGATGGACCATTCTATTTAACTTACTTAATTGACGAGCTCAAGAATAACAATCCTGTCACGGGCGTTAAAGCGGAAGAGCTTCTTAAGGAAAATTTCGGCAAAAAAGATCGATACAACAGAAGACTTTTGGATTGCTTCCTGTTTTTCCAAAAGTCGATAGACGAATACATAAAAGGCAAAAAGAGAAGCAAGAAAGAAACTATTGTTGAGCTAAAGTCCAAACTTACTGCGTGCCAATGCATCGAGATCGATGTGGGATCGGACGTAGAGGGATATAGGGTCTTTGAAACTTTGAATGCCAGAGGGATTCCTCTTGAACAGCACGAACTTATCAAAAACTATCTGTATAGTTATTTGAGAAACAAAGAGAAAATCAAAAATCTTGATTCGAAATGGAGCAAGATTATGGCTAATGTGGCAACCGATAAGAAGGATTATTTTCCTGCATTCATCAGTCATTATTGTGCGCATAGATTTGGTAAAATCGGGAAGAACGATGAGTTCAAAGAAATTCGCAACAACGTGCCGAAAGGCAAGGTTGAGGAATTGTTAACGTCCCTCTATCACTGCTCAATTTATTATTCGTACATCATTGACCCTGATAAATATAAAGCCGAAAAAGATAGCTCATATTCCGTTTATGTCTCGCTCAAGTTTTTCCATAATCTAAAAATCAGACAGGCTCGTCCATTGATTCTTTCACTTTTTGAAGCCTTTAACGACACTAAAAAGATTCAAAAAGAGCAGTTTGAGAAGTCGATGACACTACTTGAGAATTTCTACTTTATGTATGTTGTTTTGTTGAAGGGAACGACCAATAAAGTAGATAACGCCATTATGCAGCTTTCAAAAAATATCTTTGATGCTACAGATTCTATAGATTCTTGTCAAATGTTAAGAGATGAATTGTCAAAATTCGTATCGGAGAAAGAAAACATCAAAAACCAGTTCAAATCGATTGGATTTTCCAATAAAAATCCGAAATTCGATAACTCATCAAACAAGAAGTGCGTCAATTACATCTTTGAGAAAATCGAAAAATTCTATGATGAGAATGATGAGTTGCAAACAATTAAGATAGCTTCAATTGAACACATATATAACGATAGCGAATCTGAAGATTTTGCTTCATACATCGGTAACTTGCTTCCTCTATCCAAAAAATTGAATAACAAAATTTCGAATAAAACGTTCGAAGAAAAAATAGCGTTTTATAAGAAATCCAACATGCTTTGCGTCCGCAAATTTGTAGAGCACCATGGGGACCAAAAGGCGTGGGGGAAAGAAGATATCGAAAAAAGAAGCGAAGCAATTCTTAACGACTGCTTCGATAAAATTTGGCAATTTTAATACTCACGAAATTGATTGTGCTTGGTGAAAAATAAAATCTGCCATTTCATGGAGCTCAAATGAAAATGCCGTGCTATTTTCCGCAACGTTAGTAGCTTGACATCCTTGGACGCTTTCATTTTTCTGTAGTCATTTTCGCTTATGCCAGACAATGAAATTAGTTTCTTTTTTGTGATATGGCATTTCTTCATCAAATTCCATAAGCCGTCATAGCATGTGTAGCTATAAAAGTCTCTATCACCTCCTTCATGAGGCGAAGAGGCCTTTTTCCCCTTGCAACGACGCACTCAAGATGGTCTTTTATGGCGAGCAGTATGTCTTTCGCGGCAAAAGAAGGCCTGACTCTTATCCCAAGCCCTTTGAAATCGGCAATCATCGTCATTATCAAGCTCACAGTAGCTTAGCGCTTCCTCAAATCCGTCCTAGCATATGAGTGACGGATTCAAAGTCAACGCATCTCTGTATGAGATGTCTTTTTTGCCGTTTGGGTTCATGAGCTTTCTTGCGTACTCTCCCTTGTGTATGGCCTCCATAACGCCGGCTTTGTCCTCGTCGAAGTACTTCAGGAGCCACGATCATATCGTTTCGTAAACGATGGAAGCCGTGGCTTTTTCTTTGCCCTGAAGCACCCTCCGTATCGCATTGAATAGACATCTGGAATTCTTCCCAAGCATTAAAATGTTCATTTCCTTGCATTTACTAAACAGGAAAAAAATGATATAAAAGAAGTGTGGTAATCAGTACCGATTTGAGGAGGCTCAAAGGAGGTACCGTACTTGAAAGATTATCACAAAGCCACATTAGACAAAAAGAAGACCGGTTTATTGATTAGGGATGCCATCATGGCATCAGGGATTACGATTGAGGGAATATCCGTATTATTGGAACTATCCACTCCAAGAGTCATCTATGAATGGATGAGCGGCAACAAACTCCCAAGTCTAGAAAACCTTGTTAATTTGTCTCTAATGTTTGATGTAAAGATAGAGGATCTTGTCGCTTTGCGATAAGGCCTCTTTTTTTTGTACTGGCAGTACATTCAATAAATTACGAATTTAATTTAGAATATAAGAGTATTAGACATTTTACTTTATAAGTAAATTATAGTAAAATTAAGTCGATACAAAGAGCGTGTTCTTAACCGTAGTTTAAGAACTTTACCTATATGGGGTGTCGGAATGAATGCGAGGGCTGGGACAATCCTGTCGCAGGAGTAAACCGATTATTAGAAGCAAAACCCCAAGAGTGGTATGGCGTATCATCCAAAATAAACTGAGGGATATAGTTTATTCAGAAAGGGTGTGGCCATGCCATGCCCCTTTTTGTTTACTTATCCCAAAAGGATGGCGGCCATGAAGAAGAACAGCAAAAAGACTATAAAATTATATGATGAGAATGCGTATGACCAACTCGATTACTACGGGGTTTTAATGAAGAACGGCAGAGCTAGAATAGACACAAAAAGATATAAGAAATTCTTCAATATCCCCGATTCTAAAATAGAGCATAGAAAGACTGTTTATTACATCCCGACAAAGATTCATAGATTGGACTATTACTGCAATGTATTTCGAGACTTCCTATCCTCATTGAAAGATGAATGGAATAGGGAATACTCAAGAGCAATCAAACTCATAAAAACGCCTACAGAAGTCGAGTCCGATACAGTGGCATCTAGCCTGTCAACGGGGATTTTTGAGTACGATGAAGCTTGTTCTATTGGAATGATGGCAGGCATAAAAAGAGATAGCCAATATAGATATGTAATCAAATCTATTTATGCCCAGTTTTTCCAGCAGGCAATGTCCCAAGTCGATGCTTTGAGCTTGAAAGTGATTGTTGCCGAAGGCTATCAGAACAATAAATTCAGCAGAGAGAGATTTTTGATACATTCATCCAAGGCAAGCAAAAGAACGACCCTAAAACGTTCTTCTCTTTCGACAGCTACGCTATTTACGATAGAGCATATAGAGTTTGGAATTTCTTGAAACACAACTCCATTAAAGCATATTCTGCGTTGAAGAGCAAATATCCCGAGATGATTTATGATCCGAATAACGCATATAAGAACGGAGACTTGGCGGTATCGGTCGTCAAAGTCGATGAGAAATTCTTAATCAACACTTTGGATGAGTTGCCAAAGTTTTTTGATGAAGTTTGTCAAAGAGGGTTTAGCGAGAACCCTAAAGACGCAAGCTGGGATTACGATGATTACTTTATACAAAACGCCAAGGACGAGATTGAAGCAATCACCAATCCACTGGGAATTCCAGAGTATTTATGATGAGCGAGGTACAAAACTATGAGTTACATGTTTCTTAGTTTCGAAGAGCATTTAGAAAAGCAAAATAGACAAAAAGGGGATTTCTATACTGAGTCTCTTACAGATCAGTATCTAAGGTTGGCAAAAAGAGTTCCTGATAGATACAGGCTTGCTAAGCTCGATGATTTTATCGAGAAGCTCTTTCCTACCGATATATTAAATGAGTATTTCTTTTCCTGCCCGAATTTTTTAAGAGAAAGGCACGAGAATGACACAGGCAAAACATACTTGAATAACGTTGTTATAAGACCAACCAAAACCCTGTCCTCCGCCAAGTATATGCCCGAGAATCAAAATATCATTTTGGTCGGCGACATATCCGATAATGGAAAATACAAGATTTTCGAAGTTAAGGGTATGGAATTTATCGACGACTCCATGAAGTCTGATAGAGATATGGTGGTGAAAGCTAAAGCCGTTAGTAGTTTCGGCTATGTCAGTTCACCTAATGGCTCTAAATATAAAGCATGGACTATCGATAGAGTCAACCATGATGAAACATTATTCACTCCCGATTTCGTCAATGAGCTAATCAACAAATGCTTTACCGTCGATGACGTCATGAAGGTTAGGAAAAGCTATGACGAATGGGAAAAGTATTTCGACTTCAGGGATTATTATTTAGACGAGCAGTCAAAGCGCAATTTCAAACTGGATTCGGCAGAATATATCAAATCTTATGCCGTAAACAGGAAAGAGTACAGAAGCAAATCCGTTGTTTACGACGAATACATCTTAGACGGCAGGGATGAACTCAAAAACGGCGAGATGATCGTCTTGTCCGAGAAGGTCGAGAATGCCGAAGAATTCCCGTTAGTCAGACTTATTATCGATAGAAACAGGAAAGAATTCCTTGATAATAGGGTTTTAAGAGGTAGAAGACTGGTGAATGAGGAAGAAAGGAAAATCCGTTCTTTGGCAAGCGACAATGTTTTCATAACTGCCGTCGATCCTGCCTCTAAGTCTAAATACCCCAATAGAGATAAAGTCGACATCAGTGAGATGCTGCCTCAAGGCTATGAATTGGGCGATAGGTTCAAGGTCATCTCATATGATGTTGAGCCAGCCGAACACATTGAAGAACTTAATCGAAAATGCGCTCAGGATACAGATAGCGCCTACAAATCCATCGATTCAAAATACAAAAAGATAATCGGTGATGAGCTTAATAAGTATATTGCCATAGAGCAAAAGAAAATCGACGATGAGAACGAAGCTCAGCTACGAGAAGCCGAAGATTCTTCGAATTCTTCCTTAGATGAAGAGGTTAAAAACAATACTGATGAAGAAATCATTAATAAGGTTGAATCTATAAAACGCGCGAACAAGAGAAATATCCAATCTGCAACTAAGATAGAAAAAGGTGAATCAAACGAAGCTTTTTCAATTAGGTTAAATCGCATGATTGAGGAAGAAAACTCAAAGATAGACATTAGGAAATTCTATGTTGAGAGAAACGAAAAAAGATTGGCTGATTTGGGAAGAAAGCTTCAAAGAGAAGGCAACAATAAACTAGATAGAAAGAGAAAAGAAAAGAATCAGGAATTAGAGAATAAATACAAGGAAGACATAAGACTAGAGAAAACGAACGCAAAGGCCAATCTCGACGAAGCCTTGAGGAAAGACACCGAAAAGGCAATCGAAGATGAGACAATCAAAAGATTTGCTCTTTATTTTAGGCTTGGCGATCCCAATGGGAGCATCAAAGAAAAGCAGATCAAGCAAATAGCCAATTGCCAGTATATCGTCTATGACAACAGAGCCGAATTATCGAAAATCAAAAGGCAAAAGACGGCCTTGGATAATTTCTACCAAGGCTATGTCAAGAACCCTTATTTATCCACCTATCTTTTCGCTCCGGAAACATTGCCGCCTGTCTCTAGCACTGTAGAGCCTAATTGGACGTGGTATTTGGAGTCTCTTAACGAGAAGCAAAAAGAAGCGGTCAGAAAAGCCGTTGCTAGCAATGGCATATTCTTGCTACAAGGCCCTCCCGGGACAGGAAAGACTCAGGTCATTGCGGAAACCGTTGCCCATTTAGTAAAGAGCGGCAAGAAGGTTTTGATTTCATCTGAAACGCATAAGGCCATCGACAATGTCTTCGAACGCTTGCCGAAGATTGCCGAGATTGTCCCGGTTAGACTCATCCCTTCAAGCAATGACAAGAAGAAGGATAACGAGTACGATCCCGGAAAACTCGTAGATAACTTCTATTCCAATATCGCCTCTACCATGTCTAGATCCATCAATAGATATAGGAACTTCGAGAAGAACAAAGAAGAATTCAATGAGAGGTACAAAGATTTAGCAATCCTCAAATCGAAGATAGACAAATCGCAAGCCACCCTTGATAAGTCAATCGAAGAAATTAAAGAAAAAGAATCTAGAGCCAAGATCATCAATGACAAAATCAGCGCTTTAAAGGACAAAGAATCCGAGAACAGGATAGCTTTAGACATTCTCAACAGAACACAGCGCCATATCGATAAGAACAGTTTCCAACTAGACGATGACATCGATAACGAAATCATCATTGAACTTAGGAAAACTATAGAGGCGTACATTGACTCAAGCGTTTATCTCTATGAAGAGAATTCCGACTTGGGCATTTTCGTTAGAAATGTGTTCAATCTTTCCAATGAGCAAATCATCCAGGAATTATCAATCATCGATCCCTCATCTAATCAAATAAAACGCGAAATTGAACTCAATGACTTAAAACACAAAAGAAGCTTGCTTGAGGATGAATCAGGTGATCCTTTGCCAGGCAAAGAAGACGAACATAAAGCCGTAAAAGACGAGATAAAGAGACTTATCAACGAAAGAAACTCCTCACAAAGTGCTGATAACTTAGATATCAAGTTGAAGAAGATATTCAATTACAGCTATTTGGTCTCCAATATAAGCACAATCAAAGACGCCCTCGACAATCTCAAGGATCAAATTAGAGAAGCGAAGGCCGATGCCATAGCTAAACTTAATCCGAAAATCACTGAAGTTGAAAAGAAGTCCAATGAAATCAAATCTGAAATCGCTCATCTCAGCCTAGATATCAAAGAAATCAATAACGAAATTCAGAATATCTATGACAAGGATGATGTCAAGAGCATCCAAAATGACAAGGATAAACTAGAAAGCAATATTTCCAAGTTCTTCAAAGAATTCGAAATTGCCGAACCTTACACCGACATTGACGCAGCATTGCGCATCATCAAAATCAAATGGGACGAGCTGGAAACAAACTTCGATAAGACCGCAAAAGAGAATCAAGAAAAGATTCCAATGTATGAGAAGATATCGAAATACATTTCCAGTGATGACATCCTTGAAGAAGACAGAAAAGCCTTCACTAAGGATTTGTTTGAAAGCGCCAATGTCTTTGGCATCACTTGCACAAGCAACGATAGATTCAGAGAAGGGAAGATCGATTCTTTGTCCGAATTCAATTTAGGTGATATCAATTTAAAATCCGTTGGTATTGATGTTGTCATTATCGATGAGGTTTCAAAATCTAGTTTTATAGACTTATTGATTCCTATCCTTTATGGCAAGACCGTCATTTTGGTTGGTGACCATAGGCAATTGCCACCGATGTATGAGTTCTCTAAGCTCAGAAAAGATGATTTTGAGAATTTAGATGAAGAGAAGATCACACCTGAACTCAACGCTAAGTTCACCAAGATGTACGAGGAATGCTTCTTCAAGACTTTGTTCGAGAAGATACCCGAAGATTACAAGATAATGCTTGTGCAACAATATCGTTGCCATGAGCACATCATGAATGTATTCAATCATTTTTATCAGGGCGAATTAAAAATGGGGTTCAATGGACAAAATAACGAAAAGAAGCACGGGGCAACAATCATTTCTAATGGAAGAACAATCATTGAGCCAAGCGAGCACGTTTACTTCGTTGACTGCAAACAAAACGAAACCCATGAGGAAGACTCTACATCCATGTTCAACATGGGTGAGGCTAGAGTAGTAGCGGAGCTTGTAAGAAAATTGAATGATTTCTATAAAGCACATCCTGAGAAAGAAAGGCTGAGCATAGGAATCATTTCGACCTATGGCGACCAGGCGGCTAAGATAAAGAGCGAGCTTAAGGCTAGAGAAGTTAAGCATGACGCCTTCTTAGAACCCGAGAAAATCACCGTAAGCACGGTCGACGATTTCCAAGGTGATGAGAAAGACATAATCATACTATCTATGGTCAGAAACCCCGAAAAGCCGGAAAAGTCTAACCCAGGATTTATTTTGGCCTATCAAAGAATCAACGTCGCTTTATCTAGAGCTAGAAGGCTCTTGATAGTGGTGGGCAACAGAAAATACCTAGAGAACAAAGGCGTAATCGATTTGCCTGACGTCTACGGAAGGAAGGACAAAGGCCAACCGCAATTCAGAGTTTACGAAGAGATAATCCATACTATCGAGCAATATGGAAAGGTCATAGAAGATGTCGATGTATTGCCTGAGAAGGAGGAAAGAATAAATGGCTAAGTTCGAATTAAATACCTCATTCCAATTTCCTTTCTTTAGGGTGACGGAACTCGTTTCATATACCGAGGTCAAGAAGCCTAGCGGCGTCGCTTATATGCTTCTTGTCTTGATAAACGAATCAAAAAACAAGAAAGCCAATCTTTCTATTACGTTAGAGAATTTTGGCATTCCAAAAAGTTTGCATTTCATCTATGAGAATGCATTGAGAGATTTAGAGAACAAAAACATCATAGAGGTTGATAGAGAAAGAGATGCCTTCGATGAATATCTCATCAGCGATTTTTCATTCACAGCTGAAGGCAAAAAAGTCTTCAGAGAAGAATCCATTCCTACTGGAGTTATTAAAGAGACAAGGATTCCTGTTTGGTACGACATTGCCTTGAATAATTTTTCTATTGGATTGCTCAATTCTGACATGGAGCCAAAGCCGTTGATGGATAGTGCAATCACTCCCGAATTCATGGAGCAATTCAGAATCAACAAAGACGTAGAAGATTTCCTGAAGTCGAATCAAGGAAAGAGGATTCCTATCTATGACGATAACAGCAAACGCCAAGGCGATGTGACCATCAAAAAAGAAGAAGTCATCACTAAAGTAGAAACTTTAGATCAAAAGAATTGGGTGGCAAAATACGATTGCTCGATTGAAATAAACGACGACAATCTTGATTTTGAATTTGATAATGAGCAGCTAAAGAAATTCTTCGATAAATATTATTCAGCAGAGATCATCAACAAGTTCCTAACTTTAAAGACCAAATTCAACTTCGAGTCATCATATACCGATGGTTTAAAATTATCTTCATTCAACAACTTTGATATCGCTCAGGTTTTGATTCCTAAAGAAATAAGGGACGAACTTAAGAAAAAGAATAGGCTATTGGTCACTAGGGGTAATTATACGAATAGTGGAATTTTCAGTATTGATGGAACAAAAGGATTAGATATCGTATCTAATTCTTGTGAGTTTATGGTTGTTGGCCAGGATAACTCCATATATGCCTATGTTCCCGGCGTATTTGTTTTCAGTAATAAAATTTTTGGAGATATACGTATCCCGTTGGCGCTTAAACTCAGGATCTCAACCGAAGAACTTCAAAAAATAGCTCTTCCTTATTTGGAAGCAAGACACGCTTATAGCGAAGAGTCCTTCAAGGATATCGTTAGACTTACGAATATAACCAAAGATACTAAGACAGCATGTGATATCTTGGACGGCTATATGACCCACAATTTCGAAAACAACATCGTGTTGCTCAAAGAAATAAAAGATTCAGCCATAACAAATGAAACGATATCGCAAAGATATAAGGCTCTCTTGACTGATAATTATCATAATTACGCTAAGACTATCGATGAAGATAAGTTGGAGTCCTTCTTGAAGATAACCCACTCAATTCCTAAATTCATCGGCTTGAATGAGAATGATGTTTTGACCGAGATATTCACCAATATAGGTGATATTCAAAGCAATCTCAATGCTTATGAAACTTTGGTTGAATCAGGATTCGATAGGAAAGTCGCTGCTTTTTATGCTAACCCTATTCCTGAGGTGCTCAACGGAAAAACATCTAACGATAAGTCTGTACTAGATTTCATCAACTATAGAACCTGTGTCAAACATATGAAATCTTTGACCGGCATCAATGATGCATTTAATTACGTTATCGATCTAGAGAAAATAGAAAAAATAGAATTCAAGGAACGTTATAGCACGGCGTCTTCTCTGACTAACCAAATCAGCTTCTTCAAAGAGAGGAACACGGATGCGTTCAATTCTATGGAATCATTCATGAATATCTTCAAAAAGATAAACGACGATTTCAATATGCTTGACGTGGCCTTGAAGAATCCAAACAACATCACTCCAGAACTAATCGATAAAAAGATAGTTAACGGCGATTATCAATTCGTGTTCGTTAACCTTGCGGCTAAATTGGAGTCCATCTTGAAGACCAAGTTCAAATTAGATGGCACTCTATGGGAGAGATTAACAGTTGCTAAGAAAGAAAAACTAATAGATCGCAACATAGTTTATGATTTATTAACTTTCAAGGAAAACAGAAACGCATATATACATCCAGAAGATAGAGATGCTAACTTCCAACCTGATGATATCAGACGTTGGAGCAAAGAAATATTTGAACTAGGCAAGGAGGAGGATAAGAAATGAGCCATCAAGTAGTTATAGATTATCAAGGCGTGTCCGTTGAAGCACAGGCCAAGTGCGATGTCGCCGTAGCGTCCTTGTGTAAGATAGGCAAGACCTTGAATAGAATTCATGAAGCCGCAAGCAGTTTGGAAACTTCTAAAGTTAAAGAATATGAAGCCTATTTATTAGAAGCTAAAGAGAAAATTAAGACTAAAATAGAAGCTTTCAAAAAATCATTAGATGCATACAAGCAAAGAAGCAAAAAAGTAGATTCCGACAGCAAAGAATATAATCAGTACCTACAAACTAAGGACGATATAATTGCAAAAGCGGATGAACTTCTTAATTTGACCAATCAATTAACTGGATCTAAGTTGGCAGTCATCGACCAAATGATTGACGAAGGATTGCTTGATGCAGGCAATAGGCTGTTTGAAAACTTAGAAAAAAAAGCAAATGGTGTTTTAAATCTCGATGAGAAAATGATGGATAAGATCAATTCCATCGAAGATGTGTCATTGAGAGATTTAACTTACAGAGAGTTACTCAATGGAGAAAATAAGGGATTGTCATTCGAGCAGCTTAAGGCTAAAGCTCAGGAAGAATATGACATTTTACTTGGCAAGAAAACAGCCACAGTTATTGCCGAAACTAAAGAAGAGCTCAAACAACAAGGAATCGACACTGAAGTTCTAAATAATGCCAAAACAATCAGCGAGGCAACAAGCATTGCGAACGATGCAATCGTTGATGAGAAGATTAGAAAAGAAACGCTCAAAGTTATAATCAAGTCCATCAAGGCTAGGGGATTTATTGTCGACACAAAGAATAACCTTAAAATTGATAAGAAAAACAATATAGTAAAACTTGTCGCTCTAAAAGCATCAGGCCAAAGGGCTGAATTCGAAATCCAACTCAATGGCAAATTCATGTATCACTTCGACCAATACGAGGGCCAAGCTTGCAAGAAAGATATAGAACCTTTCTTGGAAGACCTTAAAAACATTTACGATATTGATATAAAGCACGAAGAAGTGATTTGGGAGAATCCAGACAAGGTTCAAACACAGAAATATCAGTACGTTAATAAAAACAAAGGCACGAATTAGGAGGTAACGCCAATGTCATTGCAAAACAGTTTTAACAAAATCAAAAGAAGCGCGGGTATCAAGAAATGCGTTATGATCGACGGAAACGTCGGTGACGTCTATCTTGACGACAAGAAGAAAATCGTCACATTGAGAGAATACCTTGAGAGCATGCTCAAGGAGATGGATTATCCCGACATCGTCTATTGGGATAGAGTCGAAGGGGCAACCGGAGCCATCGACAAACTCAAAGTAACCGATGACGTCGAAGTCCAAGGCGATGCCTATGATTTGGGCGACGACGAGGAAGAGCAAGAGCAGCCTAAAGGCCAGTCAGGCTTATTCAAGGCTCCATCTGAGATCCTTAATGTCGTCTACAAGAACGTTATTGATAGAAAAAGGAAGGTTGCATTCATTCTCAATTGGTCTGAGTATCTTTTCGGTGTCAATGGGCTTTCCGAAGACGAAAGGCAAAACATCACTTTGCTTGGAAAAGCATTGAAGGATAGAAAGGTCGACTACCTTGACTCCGACTGCAACGAGAGCGTAGTCATAATGATTCTCAACAAAACTTCAGGAATGCCCATTTCTTTCTACCAAGGAAACCCTGAAGTTGAGATAGTCACCCTTCAAAAACCTGATAGAGAGGAAAGAAAAGCCATTGTTGAGAAAATAGAAGACTCATTCAACGTCAAACTTCCTAATGGGACGTCATCGCTTTTAGATGTTGAGAACTCTCAATATATCGATATGCTCGAGGATTTCACCAACAGAGAAATCATCCAACTTTCCAGATTATCCAGAAAAGAAGAGAAGACCACATTCGATAAGCTCTTCTATTTGTTCAAATACGGCGAGAAAGAAAATCCTTGGGAGAAACTCGAATACGAAAGAGTCAAGAATATCAAAAGGGAACTTTCTGAAAGAGTTGTTGGGCAAGACGAAGCCATAGAGAAAATCGAAAAGACGGTCATCAAAGCCTACATGGGGCTCACTGGGCTTCATAAGACTTCATCTAGATCAATGCCTAAAGGCGTGTTCTTCTTCGTTGGTCCTACTGGTGTAGGCAAAACAGAACTTTCCAAAGCTTTGGCTCAATTCTTATTCGGCGATGAGCAGGCTTGTATCCGTTTCGATATGTCTGAATACGCTCAAGAGAACAGCGATCAAAAGCTTATCGGTGCCGCTCCTGGATATGTCGGGTATGAAGAAGGCGGACAATTGACTAACGCCATCAAGGAACATCCATTCAGTGTCGTCTTATTCGATGAAATCGAAAAGGCAGCTAAGCCAAATCCTAGAATCTTGGATATCTTCCTTCAAATCCTTGAAGACGGAAGACTCACCGATTCCAAGGGTGAAACAGTCTACTTCAGCGACACAATCATCGTCTTCACCTCTAACTTGGGTGCCAATGAAGTACAAGCAAGTTCTGATAAAGAAGGCGTTGCCAAAGAGTTCACTAAAATCGTCAAAGATTACTTCGATAACGAACTTAAGAGACCTGAACTTCTAGGGCGTATCGGATATAACAACATCGTTCCCTTCAACTTCATCAACAGCAGAGATTTCCAATACAAAATTTGCAAATCTAAGTTGAAACCAGTAATTAAAGGAATAGAGGAGAAGTACAAGCTAACTCTTGAATTCGAGAAAGAGATGGAAGCCATTGATTATATTCTTAATGGAGTTGATTCATCTAAAGGTGGTAGAGATATCCTCAACGCCATCAATGACAGACTGCTTGATCCTTTGGCTAAATATCTCTTCGACAACAAAGACGAACTCCGTGGCTTAAAGGGCAGCGATATAGTTGCGAAAGTAGGAAAGAATGGATTCGAATTCATCTTCGATTAAATTCAACGTCGCAAATATAAAATTAAACACAAAGACCGAAGGGCCATATAGCCGTTGCTGTATATGGTTCCAAGGCTGCAACATTCATTGTCCAGGATGCTGCAATTTTGATTTGCAAAAATTAGCTCCAAAACACATTGTCGGTGAAGACAAATTGTTGGAAATAGTCAAAGAAGCAAAGAACAAATATGGAATAGAAGGAATCACTCTTAGCGGAGGAGAACCTTCGATACAAAAAGGGCTTACTGATTTCAATAAGAAAGTCCGTGAATTAGGATTAGGAATCATAATGTTCTCTGGGAGATATATAAATGAACTTGATTCCAATCTTGTATCATCAGTGGACTTGTTGATTGATGGTCCGTATATAGATTCCAAACATGATTTTAAAAGACTGCTTTTAGGATCGACAAATAAAAAACTTAACTTCATCACTGATAGATACAAAGATAAAGCCGATTACTTTGAAAATGAGGTGGCACTAGAAGAAATCAATATCGAAGATGGTTATCTATTCGTCAATGGAGATTAGAAAAGAAGCCGGAACGGTATAAATGTTGTTTGTAGTTTCCAGTAGACCTGCCAAGAAATGGTTCCAGTGGATATGTTCCTTCTATGCGGTTCATCGTATGTATGGTCATGTTCCTTGCGTTCAAACTATGCATGTGGAGACTATAGTTGCACTGACGAGGAAAAATTCCTGAGATAGGAGCAAAATCGAGAGTTTTGACCGACTCAAAAAGATCGAGACTCTTTTTTCTTTGCCTAAAATCGGCTCGGATTCTTCCGAAAGCGAAGAAAACGGCTTTTACTAGTATGGGGAAACATATCTACACCCCCAATGTCTTGTACAGGTAACTCGTATGCACACTTGGCTTTGTGGGAACATATCAAGCTTGCTTTAGGTCTTGCTTTTTTTCAATGTAGATTTGTTTCGATAGCATCTGATTTTTGAGTGACCCAATGAGACAAAAATGCTATACTTGTCTTATATCGATAACCACAAGGAGCTTTTATGGTGTATTCGGAAGCTATCAAGACGTTAAGGAAGAAGTTAATTTTGTCGCAAACGGAGTTTGCAAAACTCTTGGGTGTTTCCTATGCGGCCGTGAATAGATGGGAGTTTGGGCACTTTGAGCCTACGATCAAATCAAAACGAAAACTAGCTCCTTATTTTAAGAAATATAAGATCGAAACTGACGAATAGGGGGACACTGGAAAGGAGCCAGATATAGACGCAAATGAACTGTTCAACAATGATCAAGAACTTCTGAAGCTATACCTGCAATAGCTCCAGCAATTGCTGGAATTGCAGCGACATTTTAGTAAAATATAATTAGGAGGGTATATATGCGAAAAACATTTGACATTAATATTAACAAAATAAGAAGAATAACAATGAAATTATTGTTAAAAAGGAAAATAATTATTGCCCTCCTAATTTTTATATTTGGGAGTTTAGCTCTTTCTATCTATTGTTTTATTATTGGAAATTTTGTGGATAAGGAAGCGTTTCAAATTGCATATACTTCATTGTCACTTTTCGTGATAATGTTTTTAACATTCATAATACGCATTTATATTTATTTATTTAAAAAATTCCTGGTAAGCAAAAAACAGTTATCACATACGAATATGAATTTAATAGAGATAATGTTATAGTCAAAAACATATCTCGAAATACATCGTTTATTTTGAATAAGCAATACATCAAAAACCATTATATTATCTTAGATGTTTTGGTAGTTACCGAGTCGTTTTATTATTTTTTCCCAAACGATGAAACGGTAAAAAAAGAATTAGGCTTTAGTAAATAAATCAATGCGTTTCATTTTTTGATTTTTAGAGCTCTGAAATATGGGCTCTTTTTTGATGCTTTTAGTCTTAATTTTGCAGTGTTTTTAGAAGACGCTTACCTCTCATCAATGAAAAGAATGGAAGAGTTATATGAAGAGTTATTAAAGGAGAGTAAGTAAAATGTTTAAAGAGAAATTGGGTATTGAAATTAAGCTTACAGGAATTACTAGAAATAAGGCTTCAAAGTTAGTTGCTGAATACTTAGGTGGCACAGTTAGTGATGCTAGCGATTATTACGACACTAAAGTTATAACTGCACCTGATGGAAGAAAATTGGAAAGTCATGTATGATGGTTCACTTAGATGTCAAACTAAAAGAAATGGTGAAATCATAAGTGCTTCAAGAGATTATTCTTGCGAGTTAGTTAGTCCAATTCTTACTTATGATGAGGATATAAATTCACTTCAAGAATTAGTAAGAATCCTTAGAAAAGCAAAAGGACTTACAAACTCAAGTTGTGGTATTCATGTTCATTTAAATGGTGAGGATCATGATGTTAGGAGACTTCATCAACATTGTAGCTAGTTAAAACGACATTCTTTATAAAGCCTTAGAAATCAAACAAGAAAGGATGAGATTTTGTAAGAAGATGGATGAACACTTAGTTAACACAATTAATAAGAAGCATCAAGAAATTTAATCCTGCAATTAACTGATTGAAAGAAAAACTTGTTTTTATTTTTTCAATTCCATCAATTACCTTTTTTAAAACCTATTATATAAATCTAGCTTGAAATATATTAACTTCAATCAACTCCGAAGAAATTGTAAATGAAACTGTCAGATAATTAATCGATATCTACAATATTTAATTTAAGTAATTGTTTTGGTAAATAACCTCTAGTAAAATATTTGATAATAAGATTGGAGGCTATTAATAACATGTTCAAAAAGATACTATCAATGATTGCCTGTGCCGTAACTTTGAGTGTCACTTGTTTTGGCTTAGTTAGCTGTGGAGACAATGAAGGAGAGACAACAAGCCAAGAAAGACATGATTCTACTAAATGGTTTACCGATGAAGAACTATCTAAAGTAGGGCTAGGGGGATTAACTGCCCCAACAGGTTTAACTGGAGAAATGAATTCAGATATCAACTGGTTTAATAATGGTTATTCATTTTCGCAACCTTGCCCCGATAAAGATACATTTGAATTGAATGCCGAGACATATTTCTCATATTTCAAAACCAATTATGATGGCAAGTTTGGAAAACCAAGAATCGAAATACTAGGCATGGAGACAAATGAAACCTGGTATGTTATAGAACAAAAACATTCAATATCTGAATATTATAGCGATAACCCAAGCGATCTTTATGATTTCTATTATGTAAAAAACACTGAATTAGATAATGGCTATTTTGCAAAAGGGTCAGTTTGGAGTTTTGATATTCGTTATGAATACGATACAATTTCTAAAGAATATTTATTCAAGATGTTTATAGAAAGTGCTGACACCAACCATAGTGGGACTTTCAAAAACTATTATAGGATTAAATAAGGTTTGCAAAATTCTATTGTTAGATGACATAGTTATTGCAACAAAATAGAATTGTTTAGCTATTTTCTTATCTTTTCTCTGTTTGCACTAGTCAATGATAGGATATGGCTTTTCTTTTATTTTTAAACTATTTTAAATAAGTAAATATAAGGAGTAGATAGTTAAATGAAATTATTGGTTATATTTATTGCAAACATTATATTACTTGTTCTATTCGTATTAGGAATTGTGCATGTTTGTGTAACTAATGAAGTTTATCTGTTTGCTCCTTTTTTATTGCTTTACATACTTTCAACTATTATTTTAATGTTTACTTTTGCAAAATATATTTCTAGTAGAAAGATTAAAATAAATAACGAGCATTTTTTTAATTTTAGAGAAGAAACAAAAATTGAACTTTATGCTAAAAAAAATGGTAATGTATTTTCATTATTTTATAAAGGAAAAGAAATCAGATTTGAAACCAATACTAAAATATTTAAAAAAGGAATGTTTGTAGCTTATATTGTGAGAAATATTAGATTTCCTGAAGTTTCAAACAAGCTTCCTCTTATATGCCTGTTTAAAAAAAGATTGACACTTAAAAATTTACCTCTTAAAGAACTGATTGTAAATTTAAATGGTAAAAAATATTTATTAATAAAAGACGGCGTTTCAATAAATAAATACTCTTTTATAAATAAATGTTGGTATTTTAAGGAATTTTTATTTAAGCGAAGTGATTATTATATAGGTAGAACAGTGTGTAATATTAATGAAAATATATTTAAGGAAGGTAGGATGGATATTACTACTAAAAAATAAAGTAAATCTCTATTGTAAAAAGTGAATTGGAGCTATCGAATGGCTCCTTTTTTATCGTACATTTTAGACACTAAAAAATATTTAAAAATACCTCAAAAATGTAGTTGATATCGTGTGTTTTTAGAGTGATGTATATATGTGCGAAGGGTAAAGAAATACACCTTCAAGAAGGAGAAAACACGATGACAAAACAAGAGATTAAAAAAATTTTAAAGGAAGCTCTTAACTATCTTAAGAACAAAAAAGCCTATGATGAAAATCCTTGCGAAACTAGTGAAGACGATGTCAACCACATGCTTCAAGAGGACTGAAATATAATGCTGGTCTTCAATAAGCAGAAAAGTAAAAAGTCTCCGTGAGGAGGCTTTTTTGCTATGTCAATTGTCCTAGATTTCTCCAACTATCGAGCAATTTTGTGATTGGCTTGGGGTCACTATCCCGTTTCACAGGTTAAATATCGCCTCATGGGGTAATAAGTGGAGTAATAAATGGGGTGATAAAAAAGAACTTCCTGATAACTATGAAAAGGTGCTCGGTCTCATAAGAAATAACCCCAATATAATAAAAAGTCAAATCGCCAAAGAACTTCATATTGGGAAATCAATGGTAGACAAAGCTATTGAATCCCTATCAAAAATAAAACTGACTAGCATTATAAAAAATCGCTCCGATTTTAGTAAGATTTAAATAACAATTTGGGAAACAATAAATAGATTACTCAAAATAAACATCAATTCTCTCTTAGGCAAATTGCTATTTAAAGAAAACAATCTCCTATTTTAGTTGTTGAAATTCGTCAGTATGGATAATCAAAAAGTATCCATGAGTTTGTACGAAAAAATTATTCGATTTTTTGGGGATTGATCATTATAACCATCTAAAATTTTGCTTTGGTCTTAATAAAGGCTTGGATGCAATCAACAAATTTTGCACTTGGAAATATATTTTGTAGTATATTAATGCTGTTATAGGAGCAAAGGAAATATGAAGTTCAAAAAGATTATTACATGTTTGCTCAGTGGGTGTCTCTTATTGGGGTTGTGTTCTTTTGAGTCCACAGATTCATCAAACGGATTTGATGGAAAAGAAAAGGAGCAGTTTGATCAAGAGCTGGAAGCTCTTGATCCTCTTTTGGATGCCAAAGAAGAGATGGGTGATGACTATTGGGTGTATGAAGAATCAGGGACCAATGAGTTATCGGAAGAAGATATAGAAATCATATCGCCTTATGTTTACATGGAAGACAACCATATAAAACTTGATGAATCTATCTACGTAGAAGATATGAAGATAAACGATGATGGATTGACTCCATCAGATATAGAAGAATCTACTGGCGAACCAGTATCTATAGATCCTCAAATAAACTATGCATACTATGTTAACAATGCCAAACTGAATTATGTGAAGAACAACATGACCTTGATGAATGACTTGGTTGATGAAGGGGAAGGTGAGATTGAAGACGGCGTATTAAAGTTGAATAATTCGGGTGAATCAAAATATAAAAAGCTAAAAATTAAAAGAAGTGTTAATTGTTATTATTCGTTTAAATGGTATAAAATCTCAATCGATGGAGAATATGCTTATACAATCGCTTTTGGAATAGTTGGGTTTCTTGCTAATTGTAGTATGTTTACTAATATATATGACTTATTCAGTTCAGACGAAGATGCATTATTTAAGAACTTTATTGATGCAGAGGACTCAATTTTAAGTAACATTCCGCTTAACTGTTCCGACATAATGTTTAATAATTTATCATTAATAGTTTCCAGCATATCAATTGCATTAAATATGTTAAGTGCTAGTAACATTTTTGGCTTTGTAAGACCTATTATAAGTTATTTATTGCATACATTTATTCCAAATTTAACAAAAGGATTAATGATGATAATCGGCGGATGGGGCTGTCATTACGGAGTCAAAGTAGAGATAGGATTCTTCTGGAGCAGTTATGATATGTACGATTATGGAGGCTATTGATAATGTGGTATCACATAGGAATTATATGTATATCATCAATTCTAATTTTATTTTTTATTACATTCATTTTATTATTCAATAAAACCATTAGGATTAATAAGATAGAGGATGCTTTTTTAAAAAAGACTAATATTTGCATATTAGTTTTAAATATCTTTTCAATAATTACTTCAATTCTTGTTTTTTTCTTCTACTACAAGTCAGAGAGCAAAGATTTTTTCGAGTCAAACCCATCTTTATCATTAGTTCAAGTCATTCTTATTCTAGTTTGTCCTATCCTAATCGTATTTTACTTCAATAAAGTTTTAACTAGAAACGATGATACACTTATATGTGTCGATAATCTTTCAATAAGAACTATTCTAGACTTTAATTTAATACTATATTCTGTTTTTTCATTCTTCTTTTTAGGGTCTTTGATTAATGAAATCTTATATTTTATTTTAGCTTAGCAAAGGATTGAAAACATGATCAATCACATTATTTTATGGCTTTTAGGAATGCTCAATCTCATCTATTCAATTGTTATACTCTTAAACAATAAGAACATCTATTATAAGTATATAGATGATAAAGATAAGTTTTATTCTAGTTTTGAAATTAGAACAATGCTTTGCTCTATTTTCCCAATTATTTCATCAGTTTTACTTTTTGTTATTTGTTCAAATATGAATAAATTCATTGAAAAGCCTATCGGCTTTTCTTTTATGCCCTTAATGATTCTCTTCATCTCATATTGCTATACTAGCTTTAAAATTACAATAAAAATATCTGACTATAGAAGAGTGAAATTTCCTAACGATGATAGCATTCATTCATTTGTCAAGTATTCGTCGATAAATGTTAATTTTTCTTTAGCCTTACCAGTATTGCCTTTAGGATTTGCTATAGCAGACTTGATAAGTGGATTTGCATCAAATTTCATATTAATGGAGTAATATATGTTTGAAATCACATGTATCTTTTATTATTAGGCAAATTTCTCATCATTTACTCCTTTAAAAAAGTGATATCCAAAATTAGGATATCACTAAAAAACTATTCGCCTAGAACTATTTCTTGTCCTTTCCTTTGATTATATTCTTCACCTTGACTCCAAAAGTCATTCCCTGGAAAACTAAATACAAGAAATTACCTACCGCTATCGGAGCCCCAGCTATAACCGATGTATATATACAAACTAGTGTTCCATATATGACAAACAATGTTCCACTAGTCAAAGCGAGTATTAGCATCCACAAAGATAAACTACTTGTTTCTTGAGTTCTCAAAGTTCTAACAGCTTGTGGAATGGTAGAAAACACTAATATGGCTGTAGCAAGCCATCCAAATACAGAAATGATAATATCTATCATAGCCTTACTCCTTTTAATGACTATGAATATCATACTATTACTAATATATTTGTATGAAAAATATACCTTTATAAAGCAAGAATAACAATCAAATACAAAGATAATCGTTCTATTCTTTAACCATTTTATAGCTTATAATTATAATGCGTTGCAGGCGTAGTTCAGTGGTAGAACTTCAGCTTCCCAAGCTGATCATGCGGGTTCGATTCCCGTCGCTTGCTCCATATTGAAAGCATAGGTTTGATACAGTTAAAATAGCTGGTCAAACCTTTTTTTGTGCCTTTTTTAAACTTTGTACGGCCTTTTGTAAGCGTTAAAGATATCCTCCTTTAAAATTCGAACCTCTGAACTGATAATCTAT
>OGOX01000609.1_pt1 | contig 26856 bp, 21 predicted proteins | sample 1552761 | NCBI WGS metagenome assembly OGOX01 (sample SAMEA2580212, study PRJEB22360) | human gut metagenome | biome: human gut; feature: human-associated habitat; material: faeces | place: Denmark | collected 2008/2010
TTATTAAGAATCGCAGATTACTTAACGATATACTTGTCAAGCTCAGCCATAAGCTCATCGCAATCATCGCTGTGAACACGAAGCTCGAGGGGCTTTGAAAGATCCAGGCTGAAGATACCCATTATTGACTTTGCGTCAATTGCATATCTGCCGCTTACGATGTCAACATCGTAGTTGCACTTTGTAACTGTTGTTACGAAATTCTTAACGTCTTCAATAGTATTGATTCTGATATTAGCTGTTTTCATACAAAAAACCTACCTTTCATATTTCAGGTCAAATTTCGGCTCCTGACCGATTGATTTCATTTTACCAAAATGTACGGCGGTTGTCAATTGCTTTTAACTGATTTTACTTAATTTTTTCAATCGGAGAGATAACCGTTAGCCTGATTTCCCGTTTCCGCCTTATCACTGTAAGTGCTTATCGCTCCTTACAGCTATATAATAACACATTTCACGATACGGTCAAGAGTATTATTGTCAAAAAATCGTCACAGCTTGCAAATTTCGGAATAATAAAGTATAATTAGGCTGTCGGGAGTTTAGTTTTGGTGAAACTCACCACAATTTATTATGGAAGTGATATTATCAGATATACCATACAGACCTTCGGGTGCAAGGTCAACCAATATGAAAGCGCTTCGGTAGCAAAGGCTATGGACGAACACGGATACGAGAAAACAGACGATATTTTCACGGCGGATATTGTTATAATAAACAGCTGTTCGGTGACGGAAAACAGCGACAAAAAAGCGAAACAGCTTATTAACAGGATAAAAAGCAGCGACCCTATGAAGATAGTCGTGCTTACGGGCTGTTTTCCGCAGGCTTTTCCCGAAACGGCTTCAAAGCTGTCAGCCGATATAGTAACGGGTACCGAGCATAAAGACAGCATTGCGGATATGATAGACGTTTTTACCGGCAACAAGGTAAAGCAGGTTGCCATACCGCCAAGACCCGTTAAAAAGCAATATGAAAAGCAGAAAAACGCCGATATGGGCAAGACGAGAGCGTTTATAAAGATTGAGGACGGCTGTGACAGATTCTGCAGTTACTGCATAATACCTACCGCCAGAGGCTCTGTAAGGTCACGTTCCTTGCAGGATATAACCGAGGAAGTAAGGTTTCAGGTATCGTGCGGTCATAAGGAGATGGTGCTTGTCGGCATCAACCTTTCCTGCTACGGTCAGGAAATCGGGCTCAGGCTTGCGGACGCAATAGAGGCGGTATGCTCGGTGGACGGAGTTGAGCGTGTACGTTTGTCATCGCTTGAACCGGAGTTGCTTACCGATGAGGATATAGCAAGAATGGCGGCGCAAAAGAAGCTATGTCCGCATTTTCACCTGTCGCTCCAGTCCGGAAGCAGTGCTACATTGAAGCGTATGAACAGGCATTATACGCCCGATGAATACTATGATATAGTCCTGAGGCTGCGAAAAGCGTTTCCCGATTGTGCGATAACCACCGATATTATGGTAGGGTTTGCAGGAGAAACCGACGAAGAATTCAAAGAATCCTGCGAATTTGCCCAAAAAGTCGGTTTTGCGGCAATGCACGTTTTTACCTACTCGATAAGAGAGGGTACGGCGGCGGCAAGACGTACAGACCACGTTGCACACGATATTGCCGTAAAGAGATACCACGCTATGAGCAGCCTTGCAAAAAAGCTGAAAGAGGAATATTTCCGCTCATGCGTGGGAAAGACGGAAAAGGTGCTTATTCAGCGCAGGGAAAGCGAAGAATACGCAAACGGCCTTACCCCGCAGTACGTTCCCGTACGCATATACGGCAGTGACGCAAACAGGCAGGATATAATTACTGTACAAATTACAGGAGCATCGGGCAGTGATTTTTGTGTCGGAGAAGAAATAAAATGCTTGTAATCGGGCAGATATTGTAGTATAATTAAAAGGTATTGATAGTTTTGTGCCTTTACACGCTTGCAAAAGCCTGTGGCACTATCACAAAAAACGACGGAGGAAGTTTATGTCAGTTTATCGCATTTATGTGGAAAAGAAACCGCAGTTTGCCGTTGAGGGAAAAGCTGTTCTCTCAGACCTTAAAACCGCACTTCAGATTAAAGGTATCAAGGATGTGCGTATCGTAAACCGTTACGATGCAGAGGGTATCACAAAGGAGAATTTCGAAAAAGCTACTCCCACCGTATTCTCAGAACCGCCTGTTGACGATGTTTATTATTCACTGCCTGAGATTGAGGCTGATGAAAAGATGTTCGCAACCGAGTTTTTACCCGGTCAGTTCGATCAGAGAGCAGACTCAGCCGCTCAGTGTATACAGATGCTGTGTCAGGGCGAACGTCCCACGGTTAAATACGCAAAGCTGTATATCCTTAAGGGCGATATTTCAGATGAGGATTTTACTAAGATAAAGCACTATCTCATAAATGCCGTAGAAGCAAGAGAATGCGGCTTTGAGCAGTATGAAACGCTTGATGTAAAGTATGATATTCCGAAGGATGTAGCTGTGCTTGACGGATTTATCGGTCTTTCCGAAGACGAGCTTGCTCAGTTTATCAAGAAGTACGCACTTGCTATGGATCTTGGCGATATAAAGTTCTGTCAGGAATATTTCAAGAAGGAGCAGAGAGATCCTACCCTTACCGAAATCAGAATGATAGATACATACTGGTCGGATCACTGCCGTCATACAACATTCGGAACAATAATCGACAATGCGAAGATTGACGCTCCCTACATTGCCGAAACTTATAAGGAATACAAGCTCGACAAGGAGGAGCTTGGCAGAAGCGCAAAGCCTGTCTGCCTTATGGATATTGCGACCGCCGCAGTAAGAAAGCTGAAAAAAGACGGTCTTCTCCCCGACCTTGACGAGAGTGAAGAAATAAATGCCTGCTCCGTAAAAATAACCGTTGACGTTGACGGCAAGGACGAGCAGTGGCTTCTTATGTTCAAGAACGAAACACATAACCACCCCACTGAGATCGAACCTTTCGGTGGTGCGGCAACCTGCCTCGGCGGTGCTATAAGAGATCCGCTTTCGGGTCGTTCTTACGTTTATCAGGCTATGCGTGTAACGGGTGCTTCGGATCCCCTGCTCCCTGTTGACAAGACGATCCCCGGCAAGCTCCCTCCGAGAAAGATAACAACAACAGCCGCACAGGGCTATTCGTCATACGGTAACCAGATTGGTCTTGCAACAGGTCACGTTGCCGAGATATATGACCCCGGATATATGGCTAAGCGTATGGAGATAGGTGCTGTAATAGGTGCCGCTCCTGCTGAGAACGTTGTCCGTGAACGCCCCGTCCCCGGTGACATAATCATCCTGCTCGGTGGCAGAACAGGCCGTGACGGTTGCGGCGGTGCTACAGGCTCATCAAAGTCGCACAGCGTTGAATCGCTCGAAACCTGCGGTGCTGAGGTTCAGAAGGGTAACGCTCCCGAAGAAAGAAAACTCCAGAGATTATTCCGTGACAAGAACGCAACAAAGCTGATAAAGCGTTGCAACGACTTTGGTGCAGGCGGTGTTTCCGTAGCTATAGGCGAGCTTGCTGACGGTCTTGAAATCGACCTCAACGCAGTTCCCAAGAAGTACGACGGTCTTGACGGAACAGAGCTTGCCATCTCCGAGTCGCAGGAAAGAATGGCAGTTGTAGTTGACAAGAACGATGTTGACAAGTTCATCGCTCTTGCAGGCAAGGAAAACCTTGAGGCTACTCCCGTTGCGGTAGTTACCGAAAACCCCAGACTCAAGATGAACTGGAACGGCAAGACTATCTGCGACATTTCAAGAGAATTCTTAAATTCAAACGGTGCCGAAAAGCACACGGATATACACGTTCCCGCTCCCACGGTAAGCTATTCTACAGGCAGACACAACACTAAGGAAGAATGGGAAAAGCTCGTTACCGACCTTAACGTATGCTCACAGAAGGGTCTTGTACAGCGCTTTGACTCAACGATCGGCGCAGGTACTGTGCTTATGCCTTATTCGGGCAAGACACAGCAGACACCCGTACAGGCTATGGCGGCAAAGCTCCCCGTACTTTCGGGCAACACAAAGACAGCTTCCATAATGGCATGGGGCTTCGATCCTTTCGTAAGCCGTCAGTCACCCTATCACGCAGCCGCTCTTGCAGTAGTCGAGAGTATGGCAAAGGTAGTTGCCGCAGGCGGTAAGAGCGAAAAGTGCTGGCTCACATTCCAGGAATATTTCGAACGTACACAGGGCGATCCTGAGCGTTGGGGCAAGCCTTTTGCCGCACTTCTCGGTGCATATAAGGCTCAGATTGCACTCTCAAGCGGTGCTATAGGCGGCAAGGACTCAATGTCGGGTACATTTGAGCATATAGATGTTCCGCCAACGCTCGTTTCTTTCGCAGTTTCAACTGCAAAGTCAGACAAGATAATTTCCGCCGAATTCAAGCTCCCCTGCAGTGATATTTACTACATTGCACCTGCATACGATGAAAACGGTATGCCTGACTTTGACAGCGTCAAGAAGGTATTTGCTACAGTAGAAAAGGCAATTGCCGACGGCACTGCCCTGTCGGTATGGACTTTGGCTCACGGCGGTATTGCAGAAGGTATCTTCAAGATGTCGCTCGGTAACAGAATCGGTGCAAAGCTTAAAGCTATGGACGATGAAAAGCTGTTCGGTCTGCACTACGGTGCATTCATCATCGAGGCTAAGGGCGCAATAGAGGGCGCAGAGCTTATCGGTGAAACAGTGAGCGACTACACGATTACGGCAGGCGATGTCAAGCTTGACATTGCAGATCTTGAGAAGAAGTATGACGCTGTTCTTGAGCCTATCTTCAAGAATTCGCTCCCCGAAATGCCGAGGCCCGTATCGGTTGCTTATGACAAGGGCTGTGATCTTCTCACAAACAAGGCTCCCGGCACTATCGCAAAGCCTAAGGTACTTATCCCCGTATTCCCCGGTACTAACTGCGAATACGATATGGCTGCCGCATTCAACAGATACGGCGGTGAAGCTGAAATATTCGTTATCAGAAACCTTTCTGCAAAGAATATGGAAGACAGCGTAAACGAATTTGCAAAGAGAATCGAAGGCAGCCAGATGATAGCTGTTCCCGGCGGTTTCTCAGGCGGTGACGAACCCGAAGGCTCGGCTAAGTTCATCAACGCATTCTTCCGCAATCCTAAGATCAAGGATGCTGTAGAGAATATGCTCTATGCCCGTGACGGTCTTATGATCGGTATATGCAACGGCTTCCAGGCTCTTATCAAGCTCGGTCTTGTGCCTTTCGGCAAGATAGTTCCTCTGTCAGGCGAAAGTCCCACGCTTACATATAACACCATAGGCAGACACCAGTCACAGCTTGCTCTTACTAAGATTTGCACCAACAAGTCACCGTGGCTTATGCACTGCAAGGTGGGCGAGGTTTACAACATACCGATTTCGCACGGCGAAGGACGTTTTGTAGCAAGCGACGAGGTTATCGCAAAGCTCATCGAAAACGGTCAGATTGCTACTCAGTATGTTGACCTCAACGGCGAGCCTACAATGGATCTTGCATACAATCCCAACAGTTCGATGTGTGCTATCGAGGGTATCATTTCTCCTGACGGCCGTGTACTCGGTAAGATGGGTCATACAGAGCGTATAAGTTCAGATACCTGCGTTAATGTTGACGGCAACAAGGAACAGCTTCTGTTCAAGGGCGGCGTTGACTACTTCAGAATTTAACATTAAAACCGCATAAAATCTGCCCTGCAACGTATTTCAGACGTTGCAGGGCATTTTTGTGTGCAAAAATACAGAGCAGACTTTCGTCTGCTCTGCGATGTTTTTACTTACTTATTCTTTCTTTTTCTTGCCTTATACGTTACAGGAACTGCTCCGCCGGCAACAGCCGCTACCGCAATCCAGGCGGCAAGTGACGATGCACCTGTTTCGGGGTTTCTCTTTCCGAATTCTTCGGGTGCTTTTTCAAACGCACAAGCTATACACTCATAATGACCTATACCCGGCTCTGTGGCGGTAGGTTCTTTATCTACCACCCACTTGAACTCGTGGTCGTCAGCATCGATTATATTGCCATTGTCATCAACGTGCCAGTGCTTATTCTTATCGTGTTTCCATTCCTTCTTACCGCTAAGCTTAGGAAGTGCTTTCTCCTCCTTGATGCCGCAAACGTTGCAGGCTCTGCATGCTTTACCCTCAGATGTGATTGTCGGCTCAACGAGAGTTTTCCACTCGGACCAGTCGTGTCCCTTCGGAGAAATTTCCTTTATATCTTTTCTTTCATCGCAATTTCTGCAATGTACAGAATCCTCACCTTGCTCAGTGCATGACGGTGCAATATCAACAGTACGGGAATCCTCCCATTCGTGCGCCGGCTCTATAATTTCGGTCTGTTCGAAACCGCAATGGATACAAGCGTGTTTCTTAACGCCGTTTTCAGTACAGGTTGAAGGTGTTACTACCTCCCATTCGCCGTAGGTGTGATCTGTAACGGGGATAACCGTTGAATCCTTTGTTGCGTCACAGCGTGAGCAATGGATGGATTCAGAGCCTTCGGTCGTGCAGGTAGGTTCCTTGTCTATCGTGTAATCCTCTTCCCAATCGTGAGCGTCCGGGTCTATATCGGTATCTTCATATTCAGTGTATCCGCAGATCTCACATTTTCTTGTTTTCTGACCGCCTGCAACACAGGTAGAGTCTTTTGATACCGTCCACTCGCCGAATGAATGTCCTGTCGGTTCGATCTCGGTTACATCCTTTATCGCATCACATCTTGAGCAGTGAATCGACTTTGAACCGGGCTTTGTACAAGTGGGTTTTACATCTATTGTGTATTCGGCATTCCAATCGTGTCCGAGCGGTGCTGTATCACGTTCTTCTTCTGCCTTGCAGACGGAGCAGATATGCTTTTCCTTACCGCCTTCTTCACAATTTGCCGATTTGCTTTCTTTCCACTCGCCGAATTTGTGACCGCTCGGAGCGCCGTTTTCAAATACAAGCGTTGTGTCATCCGTGTGCGCTCCGCATTCGCACGAATAGAAATACTTGGCAGGATTTACGCAATCTGCAGGAACTGCAAGCGTATTCTCATTTACGGTCTTTATATCAAATATATGATTTACTTTATTGATTTTTGTCTGACAGTTCTTACAAAGATTATAGTGTCCGGTAAGATCGGAATAATACAGTTTACCGTCACTCTCGTGTTCAACCTTATAAGTCAGCGTGAAACGTGCCAGAGCCTTATCCTGAGTGCCTGCAGACACATCCGCATAAGCGGTTCTGTCTGTTATAACGATGAAATCTTCGGTATAAGTTCCTGCGGCTAAATTGCTGTCGGGCTTAACTGTGAATGTTGCCGTTGCGCCCTTTTCAAGCTTTGAAGAGCCGTCATCGGCAGTACCCCATTCATTGCCGGCAGTATATGATACTGTGAACGAAGAAGTATCAGTTATGGCACCGCTCACTTTATTAAGGTCGGATTCCTTTACTACTCTGTACTTTGCTATAGAACCGCCCTCTGTGACTTTCAGCTTGAGCGATACTGTCTTTGTCGGGTTGTCGTTATCAAAATCTGTACCGATGTCAACAGTTGACACGGAATTGTTTTCACTGTCTGTTACAGATATTTCAACATCTTTAAGACTTGCGTCTGCAGTCACGATAAGGTTGCGATCAACCGAAAGTGCTATGAACTCACCTGTCGTGCTGTCAAACGTGTACATATTGTCAGGTATCGCATTACCGTCAATATCTGTTACCTTAACGCCTGAGAAACGGTATTCATCGGGGTTGTTCAGAGCAAATACAAGCCTTGAAGAAACTCCTCTCATAGCAAAGACGTTTCCGTCCGATACGGTTGTTTCAGCCGTATTATTTGCCTTTATGCAATAGGGCATTACATTTGTGCGTGGCTCACTGTCATCTATTATTTCACCGTCACCGATGCGGACAATATTAAGTCTGTTTGATTCCGATACTATTGTGTCGGGGCCGGCAACATCGATTAAAGTATTTCCGTCCGACAGCTTTATTTTATAGCCGGTTTCTGCAATGCACATACCGCCTGCATAATCCAGCGTATATCCGGCACCGGAAGCAGGTGTGAACCTGCGGATAACACCGCCGTTCGTCTTTGTTATCTGTGCCGCATTGTCTGCTTTTGTGATACTGCCGTTTGTGAGTATCGTACCGTTATCAACAGACAGAGTGCCTGCTACAGAAATGTCGCCGTAGGTTTCAATAACAGTGCCGTCAGCTACCTTCGCCGTTCCGTGACCGATTATATCAAGCTTTGCATTTTCGTAACCGTTCACAGAAAGAAGCTTAAAATCGCCCGAAATATCGTCTGCATCGGAAGCATCAAGTTTATTGACATTGAGAATACCGTTTACGGCGTATATTCCGCTTACCGATGTTCCGTCATTTCCCGGCTTGCCATTATAATTATCCTGCTGTTCAGACGGCACATGGAAATTTATACCGGGGTTTCCGCCTCTTCCGGCTGTAACGTTAAGTCTGCCGCCATTAAGATACACCTTTGTATTATCGGTTATAGCCGTACCGCCGTTACCGCCGTTGCCGCCAATGCCGTAATACGATTCATTTGTATCGTAGTTAGTGCCATAACCGGCATTTCCTCCGTTACCGCCGTCGCCACCGATTATTGTTATTGTACCGCCCGCAACGGTAAGCGAAGCGACATCTACTGCAACAAGTCCGTTTTTGCCGGATTCTCCTTGTGCTTTAACTTCAGTACTCTCTGTTTGACCATCGCCGCCCTTAGCTCCGTCTGCTCCGATAAAGCCAATAACACCGCTTGCGCTTTCACTCTCACTATAAAAAGTTATTGTTGCATCTGTGCCGGCAATACCGTTCCATACACTTACCTCTGCACCGTTCTTGAGTATGACATTTACATTTCCTTTGAGATCCAGAGGATTTGTTGTTGTACCGATACCAAAGTTACCGTCAGCCACATACCACGTTTCTTTACCGGCAATGCCCCATGCGGTATCGGATGAAGCTATCCTTGTATAATCAGTTACCGTTCCGCTTATAACCGTACCGTCTGCAGACAGTCCGTAATAACTCACCGCTTCATCGGCAATTGCGTTGATTACTGTAAATGACAACGTGCCGACTGCAAGCGCGGCAGATGTTGCTATGCAAGTTATGATTCTGGTTGAAAATTTTCTTTTCATTCGTCTCTCCTAATCTGAAAATTTCAAGTAATGATATACATTACTTATCTATCATACAATTGTAACATTCCATAAAGAGAATTTCAACAAATATGGCACGAATGGTCAAAAAATGGCGGCGAATGGTATAATTACCTTCGCCGCCTGACTATAAAGAATGATTACTTATCAAGACCGAGCAATTTCTTCGTTCCTGCTTTTTCAAGCGCAACTGTCAGAAGCACGCCTGCTATAAGCCCTACAGCGCCCTGTATTGCGTTTCCGAAAATGCCTGCCGCCGCTGTTGCTACGTTGCCGTAAAGTATAATAGCATAAACGAAGTAGCCTGCCACCATAATTATTTCTGCCACAGTGCCGCCGATTACCTTGCCGACAAGCGACTTGAAATAAGAGCCGTTCATAAAGCACTTTGCAATGTAGAATGCCGCTACTGCCATAAGTGCCTTGATTATCAGCGTTGCAGGCGCATAATAAGCATAACCTGTAAGCAGATCCGCCATCGCAGAGCCTATGCCTGCCGCCGCAACTCCCCACGGCGAGCCGATAAGCCATACCGATGTAAGCACCATTACATCACCGAGATTTACATAGCCCTTTGTAAGCGGCATAGGTATCTGTACCACCATTGTCGCAACACAGGTAAGTGCGGCAAGCACAGCCGCCGTAACCATTAATGTGAGATTTTTTGTCTTTACCATTTCTTTTATCTTCTTTCTTTTGTATTTGGCTTATTTGCCTTTTTTCATATCATTGGCGGAGTAAACGACCTCCGCATAGATAGCCGCAATAATTCTGTACAGCTCGACCGGTATCGTTTCACCGCTGTTGAGCATTACAAGAAGCGCCGCCGTGCTGTCGTCACGGTAAACGGGAACACCGTTCTCGTCTGCGATATTTATAATCTTCTTCGCAAGCTCGCCAAGGCCGGACGCTACCACGACCGGAGCATAGTTAAGGTCGGGATTGTACTTAAGCGCCGCCGCAGCCTGCTTTCCTAAATTACGCTTGGACATTAAGACCCTTCCTCCTGTCAATTATTTTCGGGAAAACCTCTGTCAGCACATGAGGCTTTCTCAGCACCGCAGTTTCAAATTTTGCGGGCTTATAGCCGATATTCCTTATTATAAGGTCAATCTTATCGGTCAGCTTTTTTATCTTGAAGCCGAACTTTTCGGGATAAAGAAGCGACAGATTGATGTTTTCGCCCAGTGCGTACATATCGACCTCAAAACGTCCTATAGATTCAACGTCAAATGTCAGAAACAAGTGATAATTCTTCTGTCCGACAGGCGTATTGTTGGGGTTATTCTCGTCATTATCGACCCACAGCTCGCCGAATGCCTTTGTATCCTCAATCTGCAACGGCAGGATATAGTGTGCAAGAGGCGTGAATACACCCGGTGCATTGAGAAGGCTCTGCAGAAGATTTGACGCATTGAAATCGTCCAGCGACTGAATAGCCTCGTGATTTATATTCTTACCGATAAAATCGGTCAGCTTATCAAGAGTAGACGGTGCGGAAGGGATATTGCTCGAAGGCGGCAGTTCCTTACGCTGTGCCATCTCGTTTACTATATTGGTGAAAAACTCAAAAAGCGTGTCACGCTGAGGTATATCCGGCATTTCACGGAGAATCTCGTTGAGATAGTCAACAAGTGCCGCCATATCCTTGATCCCCTGAAAATCACGATGCACCGCTGGAATAATCTGTCGGCTATCAGTGCCTGTCAGCATTGCCATTATTATATTCTTAAGTGTCTGCAATCCGGATTGTTTTCCTTCATCAAACGGCGATGTCAGGAACTCAAGTTTATCCCTGGACAAATCCAGCTCCGCAAGATAGCTTTCATCGGATAAATGCGACTTAATGAACAAAGACAGAGATAATTTTTCAGCTTTATTGTCAAAAATGCTTAAATAGTCTTGATTTTCGGACTGATTTAGTGTATTATTATAACTATCAGGAATATCCGACATCTCGCTGAGCTGTTTTTTGCTGAAAATCTTTTTAAGAAGATTTCCAAATGCAACAGACAACTCCCTACGCATATCGTCAGACGGAATATATGCAAGGAGATTTGCAAAGCTCTCCTTGAGCATACCGTTGTTGGTATTGTAGCGTGAAAGATTATGTATTATGAGCGGAATGAACGTCTGTGTTCTTTCATCGTTCAGAAGACTTGCGGAAACGTCCTTCAGCAGTGCGAGCGTTTCACTCTTGAGCGGCTCGAACATATCAGCCGCACTACTGCTCTTCCATTGTGAAGACAAATCGGAGAGCTTGCGGGAGAGCGACTCGTTCGGTGAAAAATATTCGGACAGGAATTTGAGATTTGCACCGAGTGCATTAAGTATCTCCTGCTTGTTTGACGAATAGTTGAGCGCTTTCAGTAGCTGACCGATACTTTCTTTTATATCGGGGCTTGTGGTGGTCTTCAGGATACCGTGGAGCAGCTTGTAAAACTCATCACCGCTGAACATCGTGTTCTGCTTTTCCTGGTTCTGAATCTCACGGACCAGCTTTTCGGGAGCAAGATAAAAGCTCTTGATAAGCTCATCCATATCGTCGTAAAGCTCTGTGTAACCGTTGATCATCGTCTGCTCGAGCAGATCCGAACTTAACAGGTTCTTGAGCGTTTCGACCGCCATAGTGGGATCTTTTATCTGAACAGTAAGCGGAGCGAGATTCTTTCTGCCCATCATCATAGCGGCGGCGGAATCGTTATCCTGCGCCGTAGATGCTTTGATAGGCTGAGCAAGCTCGACCATATCAAACGGTTCTATATTACCGTCATACTGCCGGTTAGTGAACGAATAGCTCTTACTGTTGGAAACAGGAGCCGTAATCTGTGGAATGTTGGGCATATATATTTCCTTTCAGATGCACATTTTAAAACCGTGCATCGCATTGCTTGACTTTAAGTTTAGCACATTTCAAGGGATTTATCAATATCAATCTTACGATTGTAAAATAAAAAAATCAGGGAAAGGCGGTTTTGTATATGGCAAAGGTTGAACCCGGCATGGAATCCATGCTCGAAATGTACATATTTGAAACCAATACGTTGCTTGAACAGCTCGATGAAATTCTTCTCAGAACAGAGGATGCAAATGTATTCTCGCAGGAGGATATCAACGAGATATTCAGAATAATGCACACAATCAAAGGCTCGTCTGCGATGATGGGATTTGAAAATCTCCAGCATCTTGCGCACAAGGGCGAGGATATGTTCTTTGTAATAAGGGAGAAGCCCGAAATTGCGAAGGACGCACATTTTGTATATGAACTTATATTTGAGGTTTCCGATCTATACAAGGCTGAAATCGAGTATATACAGAATTCGGGGGATGACGACTATACGCCTACCGACTTCTCGGAAACGTTCAAAAAGCTCGAAGACGCAACGGAAAGATTAAAGGCAATGGAAAGCGGTGCCGCTCCTTCGGAAAGCGCTCCTGCGGAAAGCACTCCTGCGGCAAAGCAGGAAGCATCTGCCGCTCCTGCAGGAAGCAACGTTGAGGGAAGCATGACCGTCCGTGTATTCTTCGAGGACGGCTGTAAGATGGAGAACCTCCGTGCTTTCCTTCTGCTGACAAAGATAAAGGATGTTGCCGAAGTTATCAGCTGTACTCCTCCCGATGTTGAATCCAATGCGGATACGGCAAAGGATATTGTCGAGAACGGTTTCCTTGTGACCTTCAAGGGCTTTGACGGAGACAATGATACGGTAATTAAAGCTATAGAAGGTGCAGTCAACGTTGAGTCTTACGAAATAATAGACACACCGTCTGCGGCACCTGCCGAAGAAAAGCCTGCTCCCGCACCGGTTAAAGAGGCTGCCCCCGTTGCAGCCCCTGCAAAGACGGAAGAAAAGCCGCAGGCTCAGCCTGCTCCTGCAAAGCCTGCCGCAAAGAGTGCGGTCACAAAGGCTCAGGAGGACATTAAAAAGGCTAACGGCGGTCAGAAGCATAGCCTTATCAGCGTAAACCTGTCAAAGCTTGACACACTGCATGATATTGTCGGTGAAATCATAACGACCGAGTCAATGGTAATAGCAAACCCCGATCTTGAGGGTCTTGAGCTTGAGAGCTTCTCAAAGGCTGCAAGACAGCTCAGAAAGCTGACAGACGAGCTTCAGGATACTGTAATGTCTATCAGAATGGTACCGCTTGCAGGCGTATTTCAGAAGATGGGCAGAATTGTCCGTGATATGAAGATAAAGCTGAACAAGGAAGCAGAGCTTGTTCTTGAAGGTGAAACGACCGAGGTTGACAAGAGCATAGTAGATAACCTGAACGATCCTCTTATGCACCTTGTAAGAAACTGTATGGATCACGGCATAGAGGACGATATAAATGTCCGCATTGCCGAGGGTAAGCCCGAAAAGGGTACTGTAAAGCTGTCTGCAAAGCACTCGGCAGGTGAAGTTATCATCACCGTTTCAGATGACGGTGCAGGCATCAACTGCGAAAAGGTTCTTGAAAAGGCAAAGGAAAGCGGACTTCTTACAAAGCCCGAAAGCGAATATACAACGAAGGAAATCCAGAACATGATTCTCCTGCCCGGCTTCTCGACCAATGATACGGTTACGGAATACAGCGGCAGAGGCGTAGGTATGGACGTTGTACGCAGTAATATCGAACAGTGCGGTGGTACACTTACCGTTGAAAGCGAAGAGGGCAAGGGTTCAAGCTTTATAATCAGAATACCGCTCACACTTGCGATAGTTGAGGGTATGAAGCTGAAAGTCGGCTCTACGATATTCACAGTGCCGATCTCATCTATCAAGGAAAGCCTTATGGTTGCAAACAACCAGTTGCTCAACGATACAAAGCAGGGCGAAATGATAATGATAAGAGGCGTGTGCTATCCTATCCTCCGTCTGCACGAAAAGTTCAATATGCCTACAGAGATCACAAAGCTTGAGGACGGTATCCTGCTTCTTGTCGATGTCGGCGGAAAGAATGTCTGCCTGTTTGCAGATAAGCTGATAGGCGAACAGCCCGTGGTTGTAAAACCGTTCCCGAAATACCTCAGCCAGTACAATATCAAGGCGGAGGGTCTGTCGGGCTGTACCGTAATGGGCGACGGCACAATATCGCTTATAATCGATGTCAACAATCTTATCGGCTAAGGAAACGGAGGCTTTACTTTGTCAGAGAATTATAATGATAAATTACAGGAACTTCTGAATACTCAGAAAGCTATGGAGGACGCAAAGAAAGATCCTCAAAATAAAGAAATAACTAAGGTACTGACCTTCTATATCGGCGAGCAGGTATACGGCATTGAAATACCCAATGTCATCGAAATCATAGAAGTACCGCCCATAACCGCCGTACCCGGTGTACCGTCTTATATCAAGGGCATAATCAATGTCCGCAGTAAGATTGTTCCTGTTGTGAACATAAGAAGCAGATTCGGCAAGGAAGAGATTCCTTTCAACGACCGCACCTGCATAATCATCGTTTCGACAGGTGATGATGTATCGGTCGGACTTATCGTTGACAGCGTTGCGGACGTTATTCCCGTAACCGAACAGCATATATCAAAGACACCGGAGCTTACCGGTGTAAACTCGAATAAATTCATCAAGTCCATTCTTGAAATGAACGATGGAATAAAACTCGTCCTTGACGTTTCAAAACTGATAGACGAACACGCAAGTGAAGAAATGAAGTAAGGCAGGTGAGCCGTAATGCTTAAAATAACAGATAATGAATTCAACCGTCTGGTATCATTCATGAGAGAGCGCTACGGTATAAACCTTTCTCACAAACGCACACTTATCGAGGGCAGACTCGGTAATATGCTCTTTGAGCGAGGATTCAAAAATTATGACGAGTATCTTGACTGCTGTATGAATGACAGAAGCGGTAAAGAGCTTGACGGTCTGCTTATAAAGCTGACCACAAATCATACTTATTTTATGCGTGAACCGGAGCATTTTACTTACCTTACAAGCACCGTTCTTCCGTTTATAAAGCAGACCAACGCAAAAAGCAAAACAATGCGTATATGGAGCGCAGGCTGTTCAAGCGGAGAAGAAGCGTACACTACGGCTATGCACATAAGCGAATTTCTGGGCAGTGAAAAATCTTCGTGGGATACAAGGATACTCGCTACCGATATTTCGCTGAAAACGCTTGCAGGCGCTCAGAACGGAGTGTATCTGGAAAGCGGTCTTACGGATCTGCCGCCCGGCTGGCTTGAGAAGTATTTTGACAGGATAGACAGCGAAAAATGTAAGGTAAAGCCGGCGCTTCGTAATGAAGTGATTTTCCGCACGTTCAATCTGATGGAGCCGATACCCTTTAAAAAAGCTCCGTTTGATCTGATTTTCTGCCGTAACGTAATGATTTATTTTGAAATGGAAACGAAACTGGCTTTAGTAAAGCGGTTTTACGATGTGTTAAGACCGGGCGGATACCTGTTCATCGGTCACGCAGAAAGTATTCCGAGAGATTCAACCGATTATGAATATATTAAACCTGCTATTTACCGCAGACCGCTTAAATAACGGCTTTGCACAATATGGCGGCATAATGCCGCAGACGGAGGTGAGGTTTTGCCTCTACGCATACTTATAACAGGAACCAGTGCAGCTGTAAGCCAGGTCACAAAAACTATCATCGACCGCAGTCTGCATAACTGTAAATCTGAAATAGTTGACTATAAACAGCTTTCTCTTTCTGCCGAAAAAGCAGACTATGATTTTGCCGTTATAAACGATCTGATGGCGGATGTATATTATCGTCTGCCGTCGGCACTGAACGATGTTCCGTCGGTGCTCATAACCAATAATGACAGAATACTGACCGACCCGAAGCGATTCGGGCTTTTTGGTGCAATCAAAAACACAAGCGGCGGTGCGGCGGGTCTTGTTGCTTTTGAAAAAGAGCTGATAGCTATCATCAATAATGGCACTCATAATACGCTCGAGCGTAAATCTGCCGATAAACCGCACTTTGATAAAATCATGCAGTCGCCGGACGGCAGCGATCCTGCTGTTCTTTTCAAAAAAGCAACAGCGCCACAGAAAAGCAAGCGGAGCGATATAACAAGACCTTACAGCAACAGCGGTAAGATTGAAATGATAGCGATAGGCGCAAGCACGGGCGGTACAGACGCCATAATAGAAGTTGTGCAGGATCTCCCTGCGGATACTCCGCCTATCGTAATAGTACAGCATATGCCTGTCGGATTCACGAAAATGTACGCCGACCGCCTTGACCGCATATGCAAGATGAACGCTAAAGAAGCTGAAAACGGCGACAGACTGCAACAGGGTCTTATAATACTCGGACACGGCTCGGAACAGCTTGAGGTACACAGGGACTCAAGTGGGTTATATGTTACCTCAAAGCCCGGTGAAAAGGTTTCGGGGCACTGCCCTTCTGTTGATGTTTTGTTCAGTTCTGTAGCAAAGGTTACAGGAAAAGGAACTATAGGTATAATTCTCACAGGCATGGGACGTGACGGTGCTTCAGGTCTTGCCGAAATGAGAAAATCCGGCGCATATACGATAGGTCAGGACAAAGATTCCTGCGTTGTATATGGTATGCCGTGTGTTGCTTTTGAAGAAGGCGCAGTCATAAAACAGGCTCCGCTTTCTGATATAAAGAATATTATAATAGGAATGTTATAATGGCAAATTACCGGGAAAGAGGAGAAAAAATGTCAACAGCAAAGAAAACCCTTTCTGTCATTACAGCCATAGCAATTTTTGCAATTGCGGCTTTGATGACAATGTGTGTTACTCAGGTCGCATCAGCGGCAGAGATGAACGGTAACACAGCAACAGAGCTTGTAAGCTTCATCGGCACAGGCTGGAACTTAGGAAATTCTCTTGACGCTACAGGCGGCGAAAACAGCCTTTACAGCGAAACATCATGGGGAAATCCGAAAACAACAAAGGCGATGATAGACGCCGTAAAAGCACAAGGCTTCAGCGCAGTAAGAGTACCTGTATCGTGGGGCAACCACACGACCGGCGACAACTTCACTATCGACTCTAAATGGCTTGCAAGAGTAAAAGAAGTTGTAGACTACTGCATTGATAACGATATGTACGTTATCCTGAACATTCACCACGACACATCCACACAGTACTACTACCCTTCATCTGAATACAAAGAACGTTCGGTGAAATTCGTAGCATCAATATGGACGCAGGTAGCAAAATATTTCAAGGATTACGACCAGAAGCTGATATTTGAAACGCTCAACGAGCCAAGACTTGCTGGCACAGGCGATGAATGGTGGTTTCCTGTAAATAATCCCAATAGTGCAGTTCGTGATTCGATCAGTGTAATAAACACACTCAATCAGACAGCGGTTGATGCTATCCGTGCGGCAGGCGGCAAAAATACCGACAGATGTATAATGGTTCCCGGATACGGTGCATCCATAGACGGCTGTACAACACCAACTTTCAAATTACCGGATGATTCTACGCCCAATCGTCTTATCGTGTCGGTACACGCATATACACCTTATAATTTTGCTCTTAACGCAAACGGCACAGCTGAATTTACGAATGATCTGAAAAATGAAGTGGATTATCTGTACAGCACAATAAAATCGCATTTCATTGATAAAGGTGTCCCTGCAATAATCGGTGAAACCAGTGCCTCCAACAAAAACAATGCAGCTGAACGTGTAAAGTGGGCACAGTATTATATGGGCAAATCCGCCGAATACGGCGTGCCTTGTATGCTGTGGGATAACAATGCGTTCAATGGCAGTGACAAGGGCGAATGCCACGGTCACCTCAACCGTTCAACGCTCGGCTGGTATGATAAGGCTTTTGTTGATGCTGTAATAAAGTACGGCAAGAAGGAACAGATACCCGAAAAGCTGACTCCTCCCGCAAGTGTTACCAATTGCACAGCAAGGCATACAACCACCACGGAAATTTTCATCAATTGGGATAAAGTTGAAGACGCCGATGGATATATTACCGAACAGTACAAAGGCGGTAAGTGGGTACAGATAAATGACAGTGAATATCCTGCGGTCGATTTATACAATCTGAAACCGGATACGGTTTACACTTTAAGGATAAGGGCGTATAAAACCCAAAAGGGAATCTATGCCTACAGCGATTATGTACGCTTTGCGGCAAGGACTGCCAAGCCGGTCGTTAAAAATGTTACTAACTTCAAGGTAAAATCAGCTACAACAAATTCAGTTACGTTACAGTGGGATAAATGTGAAGGTGAAGTCGGTTACTTCGTTGAACGATACAAGAACGGATCGTGGTGCAATATAGCAGAGCTTCCTGTTGACACAACAAGCTATACTGAGAAAGGCCTTATAAACGGAACGACCTACTCATTCAGAATCAGGGCGTACCGATACGGTGACACAATGTTGACCGGATTATATTCGAATGTTGCAGGTACCACCACACTTGCAAATGTTACGGGCTTTGCAAAGCAATCCGCTACAGATTCAAGCATTACTGTAAAATGGAACAGGAATTCACGCGCTACAGGATATGTGCTTGAACAGTATACAGGCGGAAAGTGGGTACAGCTTACAAAAACAGCGTCAAACACCAATACTTCGTACACCGCGAAGAACCTGAAAGCAAGCACAACTTACACATTCCGCATCAAAACGTACAAGACTGTAAACGGTAAAACCACCGAAACCGCTTATATAAGACTTGCTGCGAGAACATCCGCACCGAGCGTTACGAATGTAACAGGCTTTACAAAGGAATCTGTTACCCAAACGACCGCTACTCTGAAGTGGAACAAAAACACAACCGCTACAGGCTACATTGTCGAACAGTACAAGGGCGGCAAGTGGACTCAGATAGCAAAGACAACGAGTAACAGTACACTTACCTGCACTGCAAAAGCACTTAAGGCAAACACTACTTATACGTTCAGAATCAGAGCATATAAGACCTCCGGCAGTTCAACGAAGTACAGCGACTATGTAAGAGCGGCGGTAACTACCGCTAATTAAAACGCATCCCCCGATTTTCAAAGTCGGGGGATTTGTATATCAGAAAATAAGAATGACCTCTGCTTTTGCAAAGGTCATTCTTATTTTCTGAGCAGTTTTTTATAGATAAATCCGGTCACACAGCCCGGTACAATAAACAGAACTATCTGGCTTGCACAAGGAATAAGGAAATCCATAAAACCCGAGAAGCCCATCTTTCTTATCTTTTTTCTGACCGCAATAAAGCTCTTTGTATTACGCCAATTGCGTCTGCGGTTCAGGTTTCCCGCCGTTACCCTGTAGCGTACAAGCACTTCGGGAATGTTTGCCGCTATTGCACCGCCAATCAGCATACGCACCATAAAGTCATAATCTTCACAGCGTTCAAGCTCCTCGCAGTATCCGCCAATCGACTGTGCAAGCGATTTTTTATATACAAGCGTCTGGTTATTGAACGGCGCTCTGCGTTTTGCGAATTTTCTTATCGCTTCATTTTCTGTCGGCGGTCTTCTGACAGCAATATCATTACCTGTATCGCTGTCAAATTCCTGAATATAACTGCCGAGTATTGACACCTCAGGGTGTTGTGCAAGATATGTCATCTGCTTCTCCGCCCTGTTTTCAAGGCATATATCGTCAGAATCCATCTTCATTATATATTCATTCTTACAAATAGCAAGTCCTGTGTTAGCACATTTTGCAGTGCCGCCGTGACTTTCAAGGCGGTGTATCTTCAGCTTACCGCCGAACTTTTCACTGTATTGCTCAAGCACTCCGTCAAGCTGTTCATTCAGCCCGCCGTCGCATACAACAACTATCTCATCCGCAGGATAAGTCTGTATATACAGGCTTTCAAGGCTCTGAGCGAAAAACTCGGGATTTTCTCCGCTGTATACCGACATAAGGACGCTGTACGGCTGTAATTCTGTTCTATTTTCCATACAAATTTGCCTCCTTTGCCTTTGTAATCGCTTACATTGATTTTATCATACCTATAATAAAAAGTCAATCAATACCCGCAATTTTTATTGTTTTTTCTCTTTGCTGTCATATTATCAGTCGAAATACAGCGCATTACGATAGTCAATTTGTCCTGTAAATGCGTCATAAATTATATTTTCGCAGTTTTTTGTACTGATAAAATACTCCGTAACGTATGCAACGGGAATGAATCTGCCGTCGGATATAAGCTGTTTTTCCGCCTGTCTGCACAGCTCATATTCCTCCTTCTCATCCTTCGCCTGCGATGCTTTTTCGAGCAGTTTCGAATAATCGCTGTTCATAGCACTGTATTTGTTCACGTTATCCGTAAAGCTGTTAAGATACGCCTCAGGGCAATTATAACTGCCGTTAAGACGTGTCAGTGCAAGCGTATAATCGCCGTTTTTCAGCTTCTCGTCATATTCGCTTTCGCTGATATACGAGATACTGCAATACATTCCGAGCTTTGCCTGCCACTGCTGTAAAATGCCCTTTACCGATTCGCCTATTTCTTCGTCACGGTTTTCTACAGCGATTATATTGACGCTGTACAAATCCGCCTTGTCAATACCGGCACACGCACTCTGATATGCCGTATATGCCTTTATCTCATCGGGCTTTACCACTGCCTTGCCGCCCACAACATCACAATAGCTTCCGAGCGAATTTTTTACGGACGGAGGTACCGCTCCATCAGCAACGGTATATCCGAAAGGCATTTCAAGTTCTGTTGTATCGGTTGCATACAGTAAGGCGTAGCGGAGCTTGTCGCTCCTGAATATCGAATTTGATGTGTTCATTGTAATGCCGTAAACGGCGGTCGAGAATTCGTCATAGATATAATTTTTGTCAAGATAGCTCTTTGCCTTACTGCCCGAAAGAACGATGCTCTGCGATGTTCCGTCAGTGAAATCAGTAATATGATTATCTTCGATGAAGAAGTTAAGTCCGAGCGGAGTTACCTCGTCATGCTCATTATACTTGTCGCTGTAACGAAGAACGAGATTATTGTTATTGTTGCTCCAAGCGTCATAATTCCACGTCTTAACATAAAACGGACCGTTTGACGCAGTTCGCTCTGCATCAAGACCGTATTTGCCCTGTGCCTTGATGAAGTATTCCTCGTTGCACGGCATAGCCGCCGGCATAGCAAGAAGCATTGCAAATGACGGCTCGGTATATTGCAGTTCTATTGTAAGCGAATAATCCCCCTGCGCAGTAACTCCAAGCTGTGACAGGTCGGTGATTTCTCCGCTGTTTATCTTATCGGAATTTTTTATGCAGAAATATTCCGATGCCTTCGGCGCTCTGGTTTCCGGCAGGAATAATCTTCTGAAGCCGAAAACAAAATCGGCGGCTGTGACCTTCTTGTTGTAGCCGTTTACGTCTGTCCAGTATCTGTCCTGCTTAAGTTTAAAGTTATATGTAAGCCCGTCATCCGAAACGGTATAGCTTTCAGCCATTGCTTTTTCCGCATTGCCGTCCGCTCCGATCCTGAACAAGCCCTCGAACACCGAGCCGATTATAAGATATGATTCCCTGTCCGAAGCGTATTGAGGGTCAAGGCTTCCGGGATTCGATGATATATCATAACCGAACACATATCCCTTGCCGTCATCCTCTTTACACGAGGTGAAAAAAGCACAGCATAAGCACAGCAAAAACGCAGAAATGCGAATTGTCGTTCTTTTCTTCATCACAACTCCTTAATTACAACATTACCCGTTTCCAGTGATTTCTTACAATCAATTATCCTCTGATTGCGGCTTCCTTTAAAATGAAGTTCAAGGCTTCTCTGGGCAAGTATAAATTTTCCGTCGACCAGTATATCAACAACCGACAGCAGATTTTTAACATCCTCGTCCGTCTTTGATTTTTCAATAAGCTGTTCAAAAGTAAAACCGGTATATGCCATTATATCGAGCTTTGTGTTCTCCTTTATTCTCTTTGCAAGGTCATATAACGGTGCAGGCTGGCAAAACGGCTCTCCGCCCGAAAAAGTAACACCCTTCAGCAGAGGATTTTCCGCAATGTGATTATATATTTTGTCGGTATCCGCAAGCCTGCCGCCGCTGAAATCGTGCGTTTCGGGGTTATGACAGCCCTCGCAATGATGCGGACAGCCCTGCGTAAATATCGTATATCTTATTCCCGGTCCGTCTACAATAGACTCGCTGACCGTACCTGCTATTCTTATAAGCATTGTATCACGTTCCTTTTTAAGTTATCCTATTTATTATAGCCTTATTCGGATAAAAAAGCAATAGATTGAAAGCGTTTCCCTGTTTTTTCAGATAAAAATAAAGTGAACAAATAAAAAATTGCCCACTTTTATTTCAATATTTCAGATATTGATTACGCAACTTTTGAATAGTCGATAACAGAAATATCCTGTAAAAGACTTTTTGCCGCTTCTACAAGTTTTTCGAGCTGTTCGGCAACTTCATCTGTGTAAAATATCTCTCCGCATTGTTCACATCCTCGCAAGGTACATTTTTAATTATTATTACCGAATTACTGTAATTGACAACATGAGTTGTAAAGCTGTTTTTTATCATTTTGCACTTGCATAACTTACACATAATATAAGACCTTCACGCCGATTCGCCATTACCCTGCTTCTCTTTGCACTCACTGCATATGCCCTTGATGCTTATCTCGTACTCGGTTACATCAAAGTCATACTTTGTGCGTATCTTATCGTTAAGACACATCATTTCACCAAGTTCCACATCAAAGACCTTTTCACAGCAGCTGCATATCATATGAAAATGCGGATCTGTCCTGCCGTCAAAACGAACGCTTCCGTAAGAACTGCATATTTTCTTCAGTATGCCGTGTTCCGCAAGCTGATTGAGATTACGGTAAACTGTACCGAGGCTTATTTTAGGATAACTGCGTCTTGCTATATCGTAGACCTGCTCGGCGGTAGGGTGGACAGGATTTGAAACAACGATATTCATTATGCAATTTCTCTGTTGAGAATAATTCATACTGCCCTCCTGTCAGGTATAACTCTCGTTATCCGTGACCCAATGACGAACTCTCAGAGGAATACCAAGCCCCTCTGCAAGCTCCTTACACTGCTCAATCTGCTCAGGCTTTATTATATCAACCACGGTAAACATAACCTCAGGCACGATAGTTTTTACCGTTGCGGCAAAATTAAGCATAGAATTGAATGACGGAAGCCCGAACTTAGGACGTGAGACCTCAAGATAGCTCTCAGGGTCGGGAGCGTTAAGGCTTATGGAAATACAATCTATTATATATCTCATCTTGTATGAATCAAATGCAGGGTTGATAAAATCAACAAGCCCGTTTGTGTTGATACGGATCTTCATATCGGTAGTCTGCTTTACATACTTTGCAACCTCAAGCAGAACATCGGCACGCTCCATAGGCTCGCCGTAACCGCAGAAAACAAGTTCGTGAAGTCCGGTCTTATCAAAATCGTCAAACGCCTTGATAATTTCTTCATAGCTCGGCTCATGCTCAAGCCACAGGCTGTCATTATCCGCAACGCTGTCGCCGTTCTTTCTTATGCAGAAAATGCACGAACACGGACATCTGTTTGTTATATTAGCATAAAGCTTACCTTCAAACTCATAGAATATCGTCATATTACACCTCCGTGGATAAACTGATAATCTTTCTCACATTAGTATAACATAACGCTGAAAATTAGTCAATAGCTAAATCGGCATTTTAATGCGAAAAATCGCCACCCACAAAAAAATTATATCCTGTCATATATTTCATTTGCTTTTAAAGAAGTAAATGACAAAGGGAAGTATACACCTGAAGTCCGGCTCTCCTTCATTGTTATCAATACACGGTTACAGCAGTTGTAATAGGCACTGTCGCTGTCTTTCAGACGCTCTACATAAGGAGCGGCTCCTTCCGACAGCATAGCAAGGCTTCCTGTGTCTGTTTCAGCAATTTCACCGCTGAGATAGCTTTCGACATTGTACTGAGCTATTCTTGCATCCGGGTCGCAAAAACACAGCGCACCGAGCATTACGGTAAAGGATATGAAAAGCGTTGCCACTGTTTTCATACCGGGGAATATCTCGTGCAATATCAGCACAAGGAAAACTATGCCGAGAAGTATCATAAACCACGATGTATAGAATCTAAGCCCTGTAAACCCATATTCGCCGATATACATTATCATCTTTGACATTGCACTGCAGATAAGCAGTATTGTAATCAGGCTGAAAACCGCCGAATATATTCGTACGGCAACGGGCTTTCTGCCGTTTTCGTTTCTCTTTGCAAGAACGCCGGCAAGAAATATCACCATAAGGTCAAGCACCGCCACTCCGCACAGCTCGAAAAAGCCTTGTCTTGCATATCCGCTGTAGCTGTAGCCGTCGGGAAGGACTCCGCCGAATGCACTCATATAGTACGGCAGCTGGCAGGCGAAGAACAGAAGATAGATAAGTATAAGCGGCGTCAGCGCAGAACATATTGCGACAGCAGGCACCTTTGCCGCTCTCCCTGTGTCGCCTGTCATTTTACGCTTTCTGCCTTTCGCACCGCTCATTGCTCCGAACAGCAGGAACGACAGCGGTATGCTTACAGCAAGAATTATTACGTTGCTGAAAAAGTTGTCGAAAAATCCGCCTGTTATACCTGATAATAATCTTCCAAAATTATCATCGGCGCTCGAAAGTGCCGCACACGCTATAAGCACGGCAGGAATCGAGCAAATCACTCCGAGCAGAATATATAACGCTGTTTTGCTTTTTTCTCCTTTTTCCTTATTTGCAAAAGGAACAGCCACGCACTTTGGTGCTGTGGAAAAGTTTGCAAACGGCAATGCGAATACAGCTTCGCATATTTCCCTGAAAAATCCGTCCGAAAACAGCGGTTTTGATGTTATAAAGCTGTAAGCAAAATAACAGAGCAGTATTGCGGCATATACCCACGACAAAAATCGTACAAGCCCTGTCGATGAAAACACAGGAACGGCACAGAACAGTATCACACAGCCGAAAATCGCCCATTGTGAAGCGGTCGGCTTTTTGCCGATATATATCACTGCCATAACCGCAAGAGTCGCCACTATAACGTGATACCAGCCCGACGCTATAACCTCTGCAAACGGGAATATTTCTCCCTCGGTAAAGAACAGCTTCAGTGTTATAAAGCCGATTATAACAGTCATCACAGCGAATATGAAGTCACGGATGCCGTATACTTTCTTCGCTTCGGGCGGACCTTGCAGCAGCCTTTGAGGCTGTACGAACTGCCCGTCTGCTCTGCCGTATACATTCACCGGCAGAACGTTACCGCACTGCTCAGGGTTTTCCGCATAATTATAGTATTCATTCATCTTCTCCACCGCCTTTATAGCACAGAATATCTCCGGGTTGACACTGCAGCACCTCGCATATCTTTTCAAGCGTTGAAAATCTTATTGCCTTTGCCTTGCCCGTTTTCAGCACCGACAGATTTGCAGGCGTTATGCCTATTGCGGCGGCAAGCTCGTTGGATGAGATTTTCCGCTTTGCCATCATTACATCAAGATTTATTTCAATTGCCATATCAGTACCTCACAGCTCATATAGTAAAGTCGTTCTCTTCCTTTAATATGATTGCCTGTTCAAAGACGTTCTTTATAACACGCAGTATCAGTCCGAAAAATGCCGCCGCTATAACCACAAGCCACGCAAACGGTCTTATAAAGCTGAAATAGATAAAGATAACGCTTACGGCAAAACAGCAATACGATATAAGCCGTAATATTTTCACGTTGGCGGGTATGAACACCTTGTCGTGCCTGATATTTGACAGCAAACGGTCAAGCGCCGTAACTATCACAAGTGCTACCGCCGCTGCAAGATAAAGAGTGATTATCATAGGCAGATACACCGACCTTCCTGTCAGTGCGATGATACCGTTATCATAGACACGGACAATTAAAGGTGCAAATATACAGCATACGATTATAAGCACGAATACCGCCTTTACAAGTATTGAGGTTGTCATTACAGAATAATTTTGTTTTTTCATAATACCGCCCTTTCCTGACGCATTTATCGTTTTTTGTTATCTGTATTTTATCACACGGATTTCCGTTTGTCAATAGATTTTTATCGTTTTTCGATAATTTTTTATTGCAAAATAAAAAAGAGCAGGTGGATTTACCTGCCCTTTTTGCTGTCAATTATATCTTTTCCTCGCTGTACGCTTTTTTACCGAGTATAAGCGTACAGGTATACTCTCCGTTCTTTTCCGACTTTTCAAACCTTCCAGAATAAATCTGCGCTATATCACCGAGTATCTGCTGTCCGTAGCCGTGAAGCGAGGAATCGTCCTCTCTTGAAATCTCAACACCCGATACATAATTTCTGATGGTTATATAAACGCTTACCGAGTCGCTCACCGCATCGACATTGATGATTTTCTTGTCGCTGTCTTTTTCCGTGAAGCCACGCTCCGCACGGATAGCGTTGTCAATCATATTTGCAAACGCACTGCAAAGATGATGCTGTGTTATTCCGCAGGAATCTGGAATATCTATCTTTGTTACAAGCCGTATGCCGTACTTTTCAGCCTCTTTGTTCTTCTCGGATATCACCGCATTTACTACCGGAATCGAACAATACCGGTATTCCTGCGTATTTCTCACAGTATTTTCAAGCTCGCCTATCAGTTCCTCAGCCTGTTCTATATGTCTGCTATGCACCATACTTTTTATGCTCGCAAGCTGATTATTTATATCGTG
>OGOX01000610.1_pt1 | contig 26799 bp, 31 predicted proteins | sample 1552761 | NCBI WGS metagenome assembly OGOX01 (sample SAMEA2580212, study PRJEB22360) | human gut metagenome | biome: human gut; feature: human-associated habitat; material: faeces | place: Denmark | collected 2008/2010
AGTTTATTACATAATAAAACTACATCTTATAAAGATATTGATATTGATGAATATAAAAAAATATACGAAGATATATTTAATAAATTAAATGAATTAGAAGAATATTATATAAGTTTAAATAATGAAATAGATAAAGAAATATATATGTCACCAAGTAATTATTTACTTGTAAGAAATATAACTAAAATATATTCTGCTATATATTATTGTAAAACTCAATTAGAAGAATTTTATAATATTGTAAAAAATAATTCTAAAATAAGAATAGTATTAAATCATAATAATATAGAACTATCTCATTTATTAAGAAATGAAAATAGTTATTTAATAAGTTGGGATAATGCTAAATTCGATATACCTGTTTATGATTTAATAAAGTTTTATAAAAAAAACTATAATGATGTAGATTTTACTAATTTATTTAAACTATATGAAAGTAAATATCCGCTTCATAATGAAGAAAGAAAATTATTATTTATTAGTTTAAGTATACCTGATAAATTAGATTTAACAAAAGATAATGAATTTATTAAAACAAAAAAAGTAAATGATTTACTTTTATATTTACAAAAAACAGATGATTTAATTTTACAGTATAATTCTAATTAATAATACAAAGAATAGTATTATTTCAATAAATAATAAAATTGCATAAGAAGTAACTGTAAAAAAGATAAGTAAGAATGATTGATATATTATTATAAGTAACCAAAATCCTAAGAAGGCTAGATAACAACCACTAGTTCTTCTTTTATATTTACAAGTATTACAATTACAGAAAAAACCATGTTTTGACTTGTTCAAATATATCAATCCTTCTTTCTATTTTATTGTATGAAATAATTGTTAAAAAGTGCAAAGAAAAATATTGACATAGTCTAATCAAAAAAGTTTAATCTCAAATGCCAAATTTTTTCTTGGAGGTTTAGAAAATGAAGAATAGATTGGATCATTTATAAAAACATTTCAAACAACAGGGATATAATTATATAGTTATAAAAGAAAAATACACATAATAGTGATGTAAAAAGTTATTAATTACGTAACAAATCTAAATAGCTTTACAAGAAAAATAGCATTAATGTATTACTTCTATGTAAGCAGTAATTGTGAAGATAAAATTATGACAGAATTTTATATTAAAGATAATGCAGTATATTTATCAGGAAAAAAACAAAAGACATAAAAGTATGTAATGATACAAACTGGCTATATAATTTAAAAGTAGATGAATGACCGGTCAGTTCTATATCTACTATCATCAGTTCAAATGAAGGAACACTAACAAGTAGTTTTCCATATACATTTGGATTATAAATGTAAAATAAAAGAATTAGTTGCTAATTCTTTTTAAATGTCTTGTAAGAGTTTCAGGTACTTGTTTACTTTCTAATTCTTTAAGTTTAGGAATTGTTGATAAATCTGTACCTAAATTAGTCATATAAATTGTTTTATTTGATGTATCGTTTATGTAATCATTTTTAATATCAATAATATAGTTTGGATTAAATAGTTCATATCTAAATGAAACATTATCTTGATTTAATTTTAAACTATCTTCAACAATATAATTTACATCTATATCACTATATTGTTTATTTAAGTTAACAATGGAATTACCATGTTTTATTAATTTAAATGTAAATATTAATCTTTTATCAGGAAATTTTATATTATCTATATTTAAGCTATCTAATAGTTTCATATTATTAATATATATATCTATATTTTCTATTGAATGCTCAACATTTTGTTTAAAATATTTATTTTCTATAGGTAATCTTGTTTTTAAACTTCTTAGAAATTCAATTACTTTCTTATTATCTTTTAATAATTTTTTTAATAAATCATTATTTTCAAATAGAAATAAATTTAATAAATCTTTTTCTTCTAAATGTTTATAATCTTCAAGAAAAATTAATAAACTTTCATTACCATGTTCTTTTATAAATTCAAATAGTTTTAAATAACTTAATGGTTCTTTTTCCATATTAGACTCCTTATTTATATGTTTCTTCTTTTAAGTTGGAAATATTATAATTCATTATTGAAATATAGTCTTCATTTTTATTTATATCTTCATCTGTAATTGTAGCTAAACTTTTAAATAATAATGTTTTTGAAGATGTTTCTTTAGTTAATTTTGTTACTAATTCATTGTCTTTAGTCCATTCATTTACGAAAATATAAGATAGTGATTTATTATTTAATAAAGAAGTAGCAAGTTTTATATTACTATCTATTTCTTTACCATTTTTAGTTAAGTTTATAACTTCAAAACCATATTTTTCTAAGAATTTTAATGATTCATCATAAGAAATAATTTTTTTATTATTAGAGTTTTTAGCAGTTCTGTTAAGTTCTGTATCAAGTTCTGATATATCAAGTTTTAGTAGTTTATAGTTATTATTTATTTCTTGTTTTAAATAAGGGTTTTCAATATAATCTGACAATTCTTGTTTAATGTTTTGTGCTAGCATTAATATATTTGAAGGATTTAACCATATATCACTTTTAGCATATGTTTCTTCTAATCCATAACTAGCATCAATTATTTTAATATTTTTATTTTTTTGTAAAATAACTGTTGCGTATTCTCTGTCAGTACTATTTCCATTGTAAATAAGTAAATCGTTATTACTAAAGTCTTTTAATTGTTTATTAGTTAGTTTATATTCATTAATATCTACACCATTTGGATAAATACTTTTAATGTTAGCACTTTCGCCATATAATCTTTTTGTTACATATTCAATTGGATAAATCGTAGTAATAATATTTATTCCTTCCATATCATATCTTTTAATACATCCGGTAAGTAATGTTATTGTTATAATTAACAATATTGTTAATATCTTTTTTTTCATAATTTTTTCTCCTTTTTTGGTACAGGATCATAACCTGGTTTAGACCATGGACCACATTTTAATAATCTTTTTATTGTTAAATAAGTTCCTTTAAAAAAACCATAAGTTTGGTATGATTCGATTGCATAGTTCGAACAAGTAGGTGTGAATTTACACATATTATGCCAAGGACCTGGTATTTTTTGATAAATTTTTATAAAAAAAATTGCAAGGTGTTTCATATCTTTCACCAATATTATTTTACTATTAATTTAAGAATTTATCAATTATAAGTTCTAATTTTTATAAAAATATGGTAAGATTAAGTAAGAAAGGAGAATTTAAATTGGAAGAGTTATTAAATAAAATAGGAGTAGTACCTAATAATATAAAGCTATATTATCAAGCTTTTACTCATTCATCTTATTCATTTGAACATATACATACTGAATCTTATGAAAGATTAGAGTTTTTAGGAGATGCAATCGTAGATTTAGTTGTTTCTGATTACTTATATAATAGTAAATTATATAAAGAAGGAGAAATGACTAAAATAAGGGCTAGCTATGTTTGCGAAAATGCGTTATATGAATATGGTATGGATTTAGGATTTAGTAATTACATAAAAGTAGGACATGGGGAAATAGTAACTGGAGGAAAATATAAAAAAGCCATAGTTGCTGATGTATTTGAAGCTCTTATGGGAGCAATATATTTAGACTTGGGTTATTCTAAGGTAAAAGAAGTTGCACTTAATATAATTGTTCCTTATATTGAAGATAAAAGTAAAGTATTTTTTAGTGATTATAAAAGTGCTCTTCAAGAAGCAGTGCAAACTGATAAAAAATCTATGGAATATGTTTTACTTGAAGAAAGTGGACCTTCACATCATAAATATTTTAAAGTTGAGGTAAAAGTAGATGATATTGTATATGGTGTTGGTGAAGGCGGAAGTAAAAAAGAAGCAGAACAAAATGCTGCAAAAAAAGCATTAGAATTATTAGCAAATAAATAAGAAAGAGGTAGTATATGAATTTTTTAACTGTAGCAGAAAGTATTAATAAGATATTTTATAATTATGATTATAACATTTTAAGTTTTTTACATAAACTTGCTGAGAGTTTAGGAAACTTTTTAACGCCATTATTTAATTTTTTAAGTTTAATAACCGAAAAAGGAATATTATTACTTTTAATAGCAATAATATTAATGTTATTTAAAAAAACAAGAAAAGTTGGAATATGTATGTTTGGGGCAGTTTGCTGTGGTGCAATTATAACTAATTTTATTTTAAAAGATTTAATTGCTAGACCAAGACCTTTCATAGATGAAACTAGTATTTTTAATACATGGTGGAAGTTTGTTGGAAGTGTTAATGAAAGTGAATTTAGCTTTCCATCAGGACATGCTACAAGTGTTGCCGCAGGAATGATAAGTATTATGTTATTATGTAAAAGTAAGAAAAAATATTTATGTATTATACCTATTATTTTAATAGGAATGGCTAGAAATTATTTGATGGTTCACTATCCAAGTGATGTTTTATTTGGAATAATCGTAGGATTAATCTCGGCCTTTATCGCATATTTAATAACAAATCTTATCTATAAATTGTTAGAAAAATATAGTGATAAGACTTTTTGTAAATTTATTCTTAAATTTGATTTAAAAAAATTACTTTTTGATGAATAAAATAATTATTTTTGCATAATATAATAATGTCATGAGGAATTTATGACATAACTCAAGGAAAAAATCCTTGAGTTTTCTTTATTTTTTATTATTTTTTTGATAAAATATAATATGTAATTGAAAGGATGATAAATATGTTTGAAACACTTAGTGATAGATTACAAAATGCAATAAAAAATATAAAAGGTTATGGAAAAATAACTGAAGAAAATATAGATTCAATGGTAAGAGAAGTTAGACTTGCTCTTCTTGAAGCTGATGTTAATTATAAGGTAGTAAAAGAATTTACTAGTGCTGTTCGTGAAAAAGCTTTAGGAGAAGAAGTTAAAAAAAGTTTAACACCTGGAGAAATGTTTGTTGGAATAATAAGAGATTCTTTAGTAGAGCTTCTTGGAGGTGTTAATACACCTTTAAATTTAAATGGTAATCCTGCTTGTTTAATGCTTGTGGGTCTTCAAGGAAGTGGTAAAACAACAACAATTGGGAAACTTGCTAATTTATTAAGAAAAAAACATAATAAAAAACCACTTTTAGTGGCTTGTGATATATATAGACCTGCCGCAATAGAACAATTAAAACAAATAGGAAAAGAACTTAATATACCTGTTTATTCTGAAAATAGTAAAGATGCTGTTAGTATTGCTAAAAATGGTGTTTGTTATGCTAAAGAAAATGGCTATGATTATGTTTTAATAGATACAGCAGGTAGACTTCATATAGATGATAATTTAATGGATGAATTACAAAGTATAAAAAATATTGTAAAACCAGAAGAAACATTACTTGTAATTGATTCAATGATGGGACAAGATGCGATTAATGTAATAACAGGTTTTAATTCAAAAATAGATTTAACAGGTGTAATTTTAACAAAACTTGATGGTGATACAAGGGGAGGAGTTGCTTTATCAGTTAGACATTTAACTAATGTTCCGATTAAGTTTATCGGAGATTCTGAAAAGATGGATGGAATTAGTTATTTTTATCCTGATCGTATGGCCTCTCGTATTTTAGGAATGGGTGATATTTTATCAATTGTAGATAAAGCAAATGAAGCAATTGATGAAAAAGAAGCAGAAAAATCCCTTAAAAAAATGCAAAAAGGAAAGTTTGATTTAGAAGATTTTTTATCACAAATGAAACAAATAAAAAAATTAGGACCACTTGAAAATCTTTTAAAATTAATACCTGGTGCTAGTAAAATGGGACTTAATAATGTAAATATTAATCCTAAAGATTTAGCACATATCGAAGCTATTATTTTATCAATGACACCTTATGAAAGAAAACATCCTGAAATATTAAAAGCATCAAGAAAAGAAAGAATTGCTAAAGGTAGTGGAAGAAATGTAATGGAAGTAAATAGATTACTTACACAATTCGAACAATCTAAGAAAATGATGAAAATGCTTTCAAATGGAAATATGAAATTACCATTTTAAAAATAAATAAAAGAATTATAAAGGGTGTATTTGTTTATGAAAGAAAATAAAGAAAAATTAAATTTAAAGGAAGCTTTAAAAAATTTAAAAAGAACAATTAAATATTTAAAGCCATATAAAAAACAAGTTTTTTTAGATGTTTTATTAACACTTATAATAACAGTTCTTAGTGTACTTGGACCTTTATTAAGTGCTAAACTTATGATTTATTTAACAAATGGTAATTTAAATAAAATTCTTATAATTGCTTTAATTGTTTTAATATTTGAAGTATGTGAATGTGTTTTTCATAATTTAAATCATTTATTATTTTCTAAAATGAATGAAAAAGTAGTTTTAAGTATTCAAATGGAATTATTAAAAGAAATATTTAATCTTGAAACAAAAGAATTTGATAAAACCAATTCAGGTATTTTTATTGAAAGATTAAGAAGAGATACAAGAGATATATCAAGAATATTTTCTTCTTTAAATACAAGTATTTTTTCAGCTTTATCGAGTCTTGGTGTTTTAATAACAATATTTGCTTTAAATAAAATAATGTTTTGTTTTATGATATTTAGTATGATATGTAAATATATAATTCAAGAAAGAAGAACTGTAAAAGTAACAAAATTAAGAGAAAAATATCATGAATTAGAAGAAAAAAATACAGGCTTTGTTAATGAATTTATTCGTGGAATGAGAGATATTAAAGTTTTAAATTCTAAAGAAAACTCTATTGCTTTAATTGAAGAAAATGTAAATAAGGTAATAGATAATAAATTAGAAACAGCAAAGGTAAGTTTTAAATTTGATGTATTTGCTGATAATACTTATAGTATTTTAAAATTTTTACTTATAGTTTTGGGATGTATTTTAGTTAGAATAAATAATTTAACAATTGAAACATTTATTATAATATATATGTATAAAAATGATGCTTTTTATTTAATTAATGAAATTACAAGAACAATTGATCTTTTAGAAGATTTTAATGTTTCTGCTGTTAGAGTATTTGAACTTATAGATAAAGAAAAGTATAAAAAAGAGCATTATGGAACGATTCATATTAATAAATGTTTAGGAAAGATAACTTTTAAAAATGTTAATTTTTCTTATAATGGTAAAAATAAAGTATTAAATAATGTTAATTTTGAAGCATTACCTAATCAAACAATTGGATTTGTAGGTAAAAGTGGAAGTGGAAAAACGACTATTTTTGCTCTTATTAATAAGATGTATAATGTAGATAATAATATGATATTTATTGATGATTATGATATAAATAGTTTAGATGAAGCATCAATAAGAAATAATATTTCACTTGTTATGCAAAATCCATATATATTTAATATGAGTATAAAAGATAATTTAAGAATTATAAATAAATCTGCTAGCGATAAAAAAATAAAAGAGGTATGTAAGATAGCATGTATTCATGATTTTATTATGTCGCTTCCTAATAAATACGATACAGTTGTAGGAGAAGGCGGAGTTGTTTTATCGGGAGGTCAAAGACAAAGACTTGCTATAGCAAGAGCACTTTTAAGACAAACTAAAATAATTTTATTTGATGAAGCAACAAGTGCTTTAGATAATGAAACACAAAGTTTAATTCAAAAGTCAATTAATAATATGAAAGGTAATTATACAATGTTAATAATAGCACATAGATTATCTACGATTATTAATTCAGATAAAATTTATTTTATAGATAATGGAAAAGTAATAGATGAAGGAACACATGAAGAATTGTTACAAAAAAATAAAGAATATAAAAATTTATATGAAATGGAAATAAAAAAATGTAGCTAACTTAAAGCTACATCTAAAATCATCATAAAAGAAAATCCAATTAAAGTAAATAGGGCCATAAGCTCTTTTTTCTTGTTCGTTTGACTTTCTGGTATTAATTCTTGAACTACAACATATATCATGGCACCTGCAGCAAAGGCAAGTAAATAAGGAAGCAGATATCTAACTTTAATTACTAAAATTGCTCCGAGTACTCCCGCTATAGGTTCAACTATGCCACTTAATTGTCCTAAAAAGAATGCTTTCTTTCTTGAAAATCCTTCTCTTAAAAGAGGAAGTGAAACAGCAGTACCTTCAGGAAAATTTTGAATACCTATTCCTAATGCTAAAACACAAGCAGTTGTAGTTGTCGCTCCATCAAGACCATATATAACAGATCCAAACGCTACACCAATTGCCATGCCTTCTGGAATATTGTGAAGTGTTATAGATACAACTAACATTATTGCTCTTTTTAAACTCGTTTTATCTTTTTTATCTTTCCTTTCTTTTTTAGTGGAGATTTTATCATATAATTTATCCCCAATAAAAAGAAGAATCCCTCCACCCATAAATCCAATAAAAGCAGTTAACCACGCGTTTAAATTTAAACTAGTAGCCATTTCAATTGATGGACTAATAAGTGAAAAAAAGGATGCTGCAATCATAACTCCTGCAGAAAAACCAAGCATTGCGTCAAGTAAATTCTTATTTATTTTTTTAAAACAAAATACAAGCGCAGCTCCAAGTGCTGTTATACTCCATGTAAATAAAGTAGCTATTAATGTTTGCTCAATACTATTTAAATTATTAAAAAATTCTAACATAATTCCTCCAAAAACTATAATAATATATGATATTTATTAATAAATTGCCACATAGATTAAAACCTATAAATAAAAACTAGGTAATTTACTTATACATAAAATTAAATTTTTCATATCATAAAATTAGATAGGGGGATTTAAAATGTTTAATAATAGATGTGGTAGACAAAACTTTATGGCAATGCCAAGTCAAAATGGTTTAATTGATATTGATAACAATACAGGAAATATAGATATAGATTTCGCTCAAACTCAAGCAACTAATCAAAACGATACTATGACTGCAGTAACTTCTAATGCTCCAATTATGGAACCTATGCGTGAAAGAGTAGTAAACAGAACTATAGTTCATAATGTTCCACATGTTTGTCCAATAAGAACAAGAATAGTTAATCATCATGTTTATCAACATACTTATCAACCAAGTTATACTTGCTGTGAAGAAAATGTATGTGAACATGTACAATGTGGTTCTTGTTGTAACTATTAAAAGACCTTTGGTCTTTTTACTTTTTATTAATAAAAATACTTTTAAAGGTATTTTTTTATTGGTATAATATAAATATAGATAGGATGTGATTTTTTTGTGAAAGCATTAGTATTAGGTGGCGGTGGTGCTAAAGGTAGTTATGAAGTAGGAGTTTTTAAAGCACTAAGAAAACTTCATATGAAATTTGATATTGTAACAGGTGTATCTATTGGTTCAATAAATGGAGCTTTTTATGTTGCTAACGAATATAAAAAATGTCTAAAAATGTGGCAAAAAATAACAACATCAGATTTGTTTGATGTTGCAATAGGAAGTAAGATGTCAAAAGAAGATATAAAACTTCTTGTAAAACAAATGTCTTCTGGAGGAATTAGTTTTTCTAATGCTTATAATTTTCTTAAAAAAAATATTAATGAAGAAAAGGTTAGAAAATCTAAAATTGACTATGGACTTGTTACAGTATCACTTACAAATAAAAAGCCAAGATTTTTAACTAAAGAACAAATACCATATGGAAAACTTGTTGATTATATTTGTGCGAGTTCTATTTGTTATCCTTTCGTACACGCCCAAGATATAAATGATGAAAGTTTTATTGATGGAGGTTTTTATGATGGCATTCCTATTAATCTTGCCATAGATATGGGAGCAACTGAAATACTTGCAGTTGATTTATCTGTTTTGGCTATTAATAAAAAACCAAAAGATAAAAATATAAAAGTAGATGTTATAAAAATGAAAGACAAAACACCACTTACATTAACTTTTACAAAAGAATATGCTAATAAAAATATTAAATATGGTTATAACGATACAATGAAACATTTTAATAAGTTAGATGGAAATATATATACATTTAAGAAAAATGATTTAGATAAATCATATAATGAATTAAATAAATATTTTATTGAAATTTTAAAATCTACTATTTTAAATGAGCCAAAAAATAAAATAGTTAATGAACTATTTAGTATTGCTAAGATAAATAAATTATTTGTAAAAATAAAATATGATCATGATTTTAAAGAAGAAGTAGAAGAAGCTTTAGAACATCTTGGAGTATTATTTGATATTCCAAATGAAAATATTTATTCAATAAAAAAATATAATAAATTATTAATAAGAAAAGTTAAAGAACTTAATTATATAAAAATAAATAAAAATTTAAAAGATAAGTTTTTAATAGGGTATATGTATAATAAATATATGAAAAGTGAAAATAAAGAAGAAATAATAAAAGAAATGTATAATTTATCTTTAATATTTCCAAGAGAATATCTTTGTACTGTATACTTAATAGCTATATCAAAAAAACATAGTTTGTTTTTAAAAGCAGATGGTATTTATGATGATATTTTAAAAGAGTTAAATGTAAAGTAAACACTTTAGTAAAATAATTTGTCTAATTTTGTCAAATTTATTGTAAAATAATTTTAAGTGTTTTATTATAATATTGGGGAGTGTGATACATATGATATATCCTTCAATTGATAAATTATTAAATGTTGTAGATAGTAAATATCGTTTAGTTCATCTTGCAGCTTTAAGAAGTGATGACATAAGAGAAAATAATAATTTACAAAAAAATGAAGAAGATTATGTTTCTAAAAAGAATATAGGAAGGGCACTTGAAGAAGTAGCAGACAATTTAATTATAATAAAACAACCAGAAGAAAAAAAATAACCCGAAAGGATTATTTTTTTTGTGCTATTTCTTTTGTGTTTTTCCAAATCATAATCATAATTAGGAAACCTTCATAAACTAGTCTAATTGTAATTGGACCAAGGATCAATACAATTAAGAATAATAAGAAACTTTGTCCGATAAATGAGAATGAGAATAAAATAACATAAATTGTACCAATTAAGTATAATACTTTTAAAATTGGTTCAATAATCATTATTCTAAAATCAAGTAATTCTTTTAAAGTAACAAGTTTTTTATTTAATCCTTTATTGTCTTTCTTAATAAATAAGAAATAAACAAGAATTCCTCCAACTACAGCAAGTACTGCAGCAATAATTCCCCAAATAACACTTCCTGCAGCAGCAGAACCAATGTTATTTGAAGAACCACCAATATAATCATAATCATACATAAAAACAAACACTCCTTTCTAGTTATATGTTAACATTAAATATCATAAAATACAAGAAAAATTTATTTGACTAAACACTTTTATTGTACTATATTAAATTTATATGAAAAACATTTAAAATTATGAAAAGAGGTATGTATGAAAATAATAAAGTATAAGAAATTACCAGGTAATAAATATAAAATAACTTTAGATAATAATGACATAATCCTTTATGAAGATATTATTATAAAAAATATGATTTTATTGAAAAAAGAAATAAAAGAGAATGAATTAAAACAATATTTAGATGAAAATATTTTTTATGAAGTTTATTATAAAGCATTAAATTATTTAAAAGTAAAAATGCGTAGTACAAATGAAATAGAAAAATATTTAGCCAAAGAATTTAACAAGGATTTAATAGAAAAAATAATTCTTAATTTAACTAAAGAAGGCTATTTAAATGATGATTATTTTACAAAATGTTATATAAATGATTCGATAAACTTAAAAAATATTGGACCTAATAAAATAATTCATGAACTTAAAAAATTAGGAATAGATAAAAGCATTATAGATAAAAACATTAAAGTATTTACTAGTTCAAAAGAAGAAGAAAAAATAAAAAAAATAATAGATAAAAAAGTTAAAACTAATAAGAATAAATCAGTATATAATTTAAAAAATAATATAAAACTTAATCTTATTAATCAAGGATTTAATGTTGAAATAATAGATAAAAATATTAATAATATTAACTTTGATGAAACAAGTATTTATGAAAAAGAATATAATAAGTTATATAATAAGTTATCTAAAAAATATACTTCTTATGAATTAGAACAAAAAATAAAACAAAAACTTTATCAAAAAGGTTTGTTTAAATAAAAATATGTGAGATAAATCCCACATATTTTTATTTATTATTAGAATTATTAGAACTAGTTTTTAATTTAGACATATAAGTATTAAAATCGCCATTTAATTTATCATCATGGATTTCAACACCATATTCTTTTCTTAATTCTTCAAGTTTTTTATAGAATAAAGCACTATCTTCACTTAATTTTTTTGTAACAAGTGTTTCTTTAATAGTAGTTTTAACATCTTTAAGTTCAGGTTTTTTCTTTTCATCAGTTTTATAGATTATATGATATCCATATTTAGTTTTAACTGGAGTAGTTGTATATGTTCCTTTTTTAAGATTATATGCTGCTTTTTCAAATTCTTCAAGCATATCACCAGTATTAAACCATCCTGTATCGCCACCTTTGTCTTTAGTAGCTTTATCAGTTGAATATTCTTTAGCAAGTTTATCAAAATCTTCACCATTATTTAACTTTTTAATAATATCTTTTGCTTTATTTAAAGCTTCTTTTTCTTTATTATTTTTTTCTTCAGTAGTCATTCCATCAAGGGTATCAATAGAAATTAAAATATGTTTAGTTCTAATATCTCCAAAAATATTTTCATCGTAATATTTTTGAATTTCTTTATCAGTTAAACCTTTTTTAACTAATTCTTTAACTGCTTCATTTCTTCTGTAAGAAAGTGAAACAAATTTTTCAAATTCAGTTTTTGATTCTAATCCATAATAATAAGCAATTAAATATTCAAAAGTTGTATTATATTTTTTAGCAGAATCTTCAACTTCTTTAACTTTTTCCTTTATATATTCTTTTTCTTCTTTACTAGTGTCTTTGTATTTGTCACTTAAAATCATTTCATCAATCATGTCTACTAGAACACCAACACCATATTTGTCTTTAATTTTTTCATAAAATTCAGTTACAGATATATTTTTATTATTACTTGTAACAATTGCATCTTCACCATTTTTTAAAACTGGTACTTTTCCACATCCTACAAGTGAAAAAATTAATAAACCTGAGATAAGAATTTTACCACTATTTTTAATTATTTTGTTCATAATTATATCCTCCTTCAAATAGTTACATGTTTATCTTATCAAAAAAATAAAAAAAATACAATAATTTAGTCTTTTATATACACAAATTTCACAAAAACCCATAAAATAATTTAGAACAATAAAAAAGGAGGAGTTATTTATGAATTATGTATCATCATCAGCAATCGTATTAGTTTTATTTATCTTACTAATTATAATACTAGGTGCTTGGATTTAAGGGGGTGTATGTATGAAAAATAATGAATGCTGTAATGAAAAGAATGTAAAACATACAGGAAGTGGTTTACTAATTATTGTTGTTTTATATATCTTACTTGCTATAATTTTTAGTTCATTTGGAACTAATAATAATGTATGTTGTTATTAATAAAAATATTATATAATTTTAAAAAGAGGTTAACCTCTTTTTAATTTTGTAATATTTCATATATTTCTTCAACTGATTTACTAAAGTTATCTTGATAAAAAGGAATTAAATGTAAATGATAATGTTTAACTTCTTCTAAAACACCATTATTTTGGATTATTCTTAAACCATCATAATTTAATTTTTCTTTTAAACCTTTAGCTATTTTTTTACTAATTAATAATATATGTTCTAAAACTTCGATAGGTATATCATTAATATCTATATAATGATTTTTTGGTATTATTAAAGTATGTCCTGGTCTTTCAGGATTAATATCTAAAAATACCTTTACCATTTCATCTTCATATAAAGCATAACTCGGTATTTCTTCTTTTACTATTTTACAAAAAATACAATTATTCATATTTCCCTCACTTCCTTATATTTATTATAAAATAAAAATAGTTTTTTTAAAAGTTTAAAATGTTTTAATTGACTATAAAATGTACATAATATATAATAATATTAGAATAAGGAAGGGATAATTATGAGTAAAAAGTTTCTTATTAATTTTAAAAAGGATAATAATAATTTAAGTATTAAAAAAGAAGAAAAAAATAATGTGGATGAATTAGGATTAAGTACTATAAAAAGTGAAGAAAAAGAAGGCTATAGTCCATTAAATGATAATATGAAAACACATTATGCTAACATTAATGATTTAATAAATAATAAAAAAGAGGATATTCCTGTTGCTAGCGAAGAAGTAAAAGAAGAAGTAGGAGTTAATAATGATATAGATAATAGTAATATTAATAGTAATAGTAATAATGATATAGAAAAAACAACTGTTGTTTCTTTAGATGAAATTGATAATGAGTTAGATAAAATAAATAAAAAAGAGCAACCTTTCTTCTTTAATAATAATTTTATGAATAAAAATAAGGAAGAAGAGAAAAAAGAAAATAACAATATAAATAATACTATATCTGATAATGTAAGTAGTATGCCATTAAATAATGCAAATAATAATTATCCAAAAGAAGTTGATTATGAAGAAGAAAATTTAGGGTTTATTAAAAACCGTAAAATAAATAAAAAACTTTTGTTAATAATAGGAATAATATTTTTTATATTAATTTTAGGATTAATACTTTATTCTATGTTAAAACCAGGAACACTTAATAATATATCACTTTCATTAAATGATATAGTTTACTATGGAGAAAATAATAGTTTTAAAGTTACTGCTATTGGTAAAAATAATTTAAGAAAAACAAAGTATACGTTTACTGTTAATAGTGATATTGTGTCAATGAAAAATGAAAATATGATAGGCAAAAAAGTTAATAACAGTTTATTTGCATATAAATTAGGAAGTTTTAATATTGAAGTAATAGGAAGTTATAAAGATGTAAGTAAAAAGTTAAATAAAAATATAACAGTATGCAAAAGATTAAGTGAAGAAAGTATACCACAAAGTCAAATTATTGCGTATTTTAATGAAGAAAGTAGTTTAAATATTAATCTTGGTGATGATATCTGCTATAAAAATATCACTTTTGAAATTGAAGACACATCAATCGCAGAAATAAATGAGAATAGGGTAATTAAAGGGAAAACAAAAGGGTATACCTCTTTAATAATTAAACAAAATAATAATACTTTTAAAATAGATCTTAGAGTAGTTGATAAAAGTACTGTTAATTTAGTGGAAAGAGTTTATTTAGAAAATATTGAAGATAGCATAGTTATGAATGTAAATGATGTTCAAATATTAAAACCTACTATTATACCGGTAAATGCTACGGATAAAAATATTAACTTTTCATCAAGTAATGAGAAAATTGTATCTGTAAATAACAAGGGTGAAGTTAAAGCTTTAAATAAGGGTAGCGCTAAAATTATTGTAAAATCTAATGATGGTGCTTATACAAATACTTTAAATGTTATTGTAAAAGGTTCTAATGATACAGAAATAGAAACATTTAGTCCTGTAAGTGTTACAATAAAAAGTAATAATGCTAATAAAAATATTGCTAATGTAAATAATTTAATAATATTAAATGCTAAATTTGATAGAAAGTTAAGTTTTGTTCCTAAGGTAAATATATTTAATAAAGATATAGAAATGGTATGTTCTTCAACCGATGAACCTACATGTATTGCCACAATTAAAGTGGATAATAATAGTACTAAAGGTAAAGTTAATTTTGTAATAAAAGATTATAAAGATATAAATGATACGATAGGAAATGAAGTAAATACTACTACTGATAGTAGTGAAATAATTATTAAATAAAGTATGTATATGCATACTTTTTTAAATTTCTAAAATTTTAAATATTTTTTTAAAAATTGGTATAAAAAATATTTGAAAAGTGAAAATTAAGTCTTAAGATGAATTTTAAAAATTTATCTTTTTTAATGCTTGAAAAATGAGATTCGTGGCATTTGCAAAGCATTTTTATATATGTTAACCTATCTAACTGGAGGACTTATATGGACAAAGATTATAAAAAAGAATTAATAGAATTAGTTGAAAAAACAGAAGTTAACAAGGGGTATCATGATTATTTTAAAAATAAAGATTTAGTAAATAATTATTTTGAAATAGGAAAGTTACTTATCGAAGCACAAGGAGGAGAAGAAAGAGCAAAGTATGGAAATGGATTAATTAAAGAATGGAGTGCTGAGTTAGTTAGACTTTTTGGGAAAGGTTATGATGTTAGTAATTTAAAAAGATTTAGGCAATTTTATATGTATTTTAAAAAAGGTGCGCCACTGGCGCACCAATTGACATGGACTAATATAAGACTACTTTATCTATAAAAAGATATTAATAAAATAAACTATTATATTAATATGTGTATAAAAAAGAATCTATCTAAAAGAGAGTTTGAAAAAGAAATAAAAAATAATGCATTTGAAAGATTAAGTTTATCAGATAAAGAAAATATAAAATTAATTAGTGATAAAAATGAAATATTGTACTAATAAGAATATATATAAAACAACATATAAAATAATTGATGAAAAACAAAGTTTATTAGTTTAGAAAATAGTTAAAATTACCATTTATAAATATTTTGTATCACTTGCTTAATTTGTAAAAAAATGTTAAAATATATTCATAAATATTTCTATATAGAAAGGAAGATATTTTTATGGATGAAACGATGATTTTTAAATGCGATGATTTGGAAAATTATATGATTACAGAAACACTTATGAAAGTTAATAAGTATCTTGAAGAAAAAGGTTATAATGGTATAAATCAAATCGTAGGGTATTTATCAACTGGTGATTCTTCATATATTTCTAGTTATAAAGATGCAAGAAAATTAATTCAAAAAATAGAACGCGAAAAAATACTTGAAGCTTTACTTAAAAATTATCTTAAGGATATAAGATGAGATATTTAGGATTAGATTTAGGAACAAAATCTTTAGGACTTTCTTTATCTGATAAAACTGGTTTAATCGCATCTTTTTATAAAAATATTTCTTATACAGATGAAAATAAACTTATCGAAGAAATAAAAGATATTGTAGAAAAAGAACATGTTGAAAAATTAGTTTTAGGACTTCCTAAAAATATGGATAACTCATTAGGATGGAGAAGTGCTGAAACAATAGAGTTTAAAAAGAAATTAGAAGAAAAGTTAGATAAAGAAATAATTCTTGAAGATGAAAGATTAACAACTAAAATAGCAGAAAATATGCTTATTGATTTTGATTTATCAAGAAAAAAAAGAAAAAAAGTAATTGATGGCGTTAGTGCTGTTATTATACTTCAATCATATTTAGATAGAAAGGAAAGGTAGTTATGGAAAATATTGAAGAAATAAAAGATGATATGTTTATCGGATTTAATGAAAAAGGAGAAAAAACAACATTTTATAAGTTATTAGAGTTTGACTCTACAGAAACAGGAAAGCATTATTTAGCATATACTGATAATTCTATTGATGAAAAAGGAAATGTACGTGCTTATGGTTCAGTTGTTACACAAGAAGGAGATTTAATGAAATTAGAACCAATTACAACAGAAAAAGAATGGAAAGTTATTGAAATGGCTTTAAATGTTATTCAAGAACAATCTAAAAATGAAGAGGATAAATAATTGATGGAAAAACATGGTCGTAAATTAAAGAAAAAATTTAAGATTATGCTTGTGATAGTTGCAATATTACTAATTGGTATTGCAACTTTATTAGGAACTTTCTGTTATTTTAAATCTCCAGTTTCTAATGATAAAAAAGAAGTAAGTGTAGTTATAGAAAGTGGTTCAACAATAAGTGATATTGCAACTTTATTAAAAAAAGAAGGATTAATAAAAAATGAAGCATTTTTTAAATTATATGTAAAGCTAAAAAATGTTTCTAATGTTTATGCTGCTAAATATTATTTTAGTCCTTCAATGAATTTAGATAAAATAATCGATACCTTAAAAAAAGGAGGATTTAATGAAAATGAAATATCTATTACTTTTAAAGAAGGTATTAATATAAGAAACATAGCTAAATTAATAAAAGAAAACACTTCTAATAGTGAAGAAGATGTTTATAAAACATTAAAAGATGAAAAGTATTTAAATTCTATTATAGAAAAATATTGGTTTTTAACAAATGATATAAAAAACAGTAAAATATATTATTCACTTGAAGGGTATTTATTTCCAGATACATATAGATTTAATAATAAAGATGTATCTGTAGAAGAAATATTTAATAAAATGTTAGATCAAATGGAAAAAAAGTTAAATAAATATAAAAAACAAATAGAAAAAAGTAAATATTCTATTCATGAATTAATGACTTTAGCATCAGTTGTTCAAAGTGAAGGATATAATGAAGAAGATTTTAAGAATATTGCCAGTGTATTTTACAATAGATTAAAAACAGGAATACCTTTAGAAAGTTGCGTTACATCATATTATGGGGTAAAGAAAGATATGACAGATGAATTACTTCAAAAAGATATTAATGCTGAGAATCCTTATAACACAAGAGGAAATAATCCAGTTAAAATGCCTATTGGTCCTATTAGCATGCCGGGAGAAAAAGCACTTGATGCAACTTTTAATCCTATTGAAACTAGTTATTATTTCTTCGTATCTGATAAAAACAATAAATTATATTTTACAAAAACATTAAACGAACATGAAAAAATAATAAAAAAACTACAAAATGAAGGGTTATGGTTGGAATGGTAGAAGAAAAAATAAGTGAAATAAAAAGTTATGCTAAAGAAAATAATGTTCCTATTATGATGGATGATGGGATTGATTTTTTAACATCATTAATAAGACAAAGAAAAGTAAAAAATATTTTAGAAATAGGTACTGCAATAGGATATTCAGCTATAATGATGGCACTTGTAGATGAAAATATTAAAATAACATCTATAGAAAAAGATAATAAACGTTATTTCGAAGCAATAAAAAATGTTAAAAAATTTAATTTAGAAGATAGAATAACATTATTATATAATGATGCTTTAGAAGTTAAACTTAAAGATAAGTATGATCTTATTTTTATCGATGCTGCTAAAAGCAAAAATCAAGATATATTTGAGCACTTTGCTAGAAATTTAAGTGATAAAGGAGCTGTTGTTACTGATAATTTAAGTTTTCATGGCTTTGTTAGTAAAGAAACAAATGAAATTAAAAACAGAAACATAAGAGGATTAGTTCGTAAAATTAAAAATTATATTTCGTTTCTTAATCAAAATGATGATTATAAAACAGTATTTTATGAAATAGGGGATGGAATATCTGTTACAACTAAAAAATAAGAGGTATATTATGGATTTAATAGCAAAAGTAAATTCTTATGAAAAACTAGATGATTATATAAAAATGGGAGCTAACGCTTTCCTTTTTGGTATAAAAGATTTTTCTATAAATAGTTTAACTAAGTTAAAGATAAAAGATTTAAAGAAAATAAAAACTAAATATAAAAATATAAGCTTTATAATTAAAATAATATAATTCATAATTTATTCCTTTCATATTTATAATGTTTTAAATCATATTTTTTTATTCAAATAATAATATTTAGTAAAGGAGAAATTATGGAAAATATTAAAAAATATATAATATCTTTAGGATATACATTAGGAATAATACTTGTCTTTACTATTATTCTTACAATATTAAATTATTTTGATTTATTAGGAGTAAAAGTTATAAATATACTTAAACTTATAATACCTATAATAGCTACGATAGTAGGAGCTTATCATGTAGGAAATAATAGTGATAGAAAAGGATATCAAGCTGGAATAAAATATGGAATATTATTATCTATTATTTCATTTATATTTATCCTAATATTTAGTTCAATTAACCTATTATCATTTGTTTATATAATTATTCTTATATTATCATCTATGATAGGATCAATATTTGGAATAAATAGAAAACTTGCTAAAGAAAATTAGCAAGTCTTTTTATTATTTATTCATTTGTTATTACAAAACGGGAAGAGTAGTTACTATCTAATTGACAATTACCTCTGTGAAAATCAAACACTCCTGCAATAGTGCTATTGCCATAATGACCCCCACGTAGGAACCATGAGACACTCATATTAGGAAAGTAAGCGTCATCACTATACCAGCCAGCTGTTTCATCTAATGCATGGCCTGTATAACTTGAACCAGTATAATTATTATAATATTTTGTATCTGGTAAACTGCTAAAACCTGAATAACCTATTGCTTTATTATACACTCCCATGACATATTCATATGCTCCCCCACTCATATCATATATTCCATATATATTCTTTGTTGTTGAAGCATCTTTTCCAAGTGATGTATTATATGCCCCATTTGTATCATTATATTTGCTTCCTGCTGGTGCTCCATATCCTGTAATATATGAACCATTATTATTTATTCCCACTTCAGTACATGTTGTACTATCAGTACATCTTCCATAGATACTATGTGTTAGGTATGCTACTGCTCCCCATTCATTATTTTTACTCATATGCGTATCAACTTCAGAATTTATAAAGCCAAAACTATTATTGGGTTGTTCCATGCTTCTACTTGCAAAGAAGTAACTACTTACTTTTTGACTTCTTAATGATGTCATATTTGGTTTTACTACTATATTACTTACATTACATGTTTCATTAGTACAGGAACTTGCAAGTGTTCCCCCTACTTCAAACTTTCCATACCAAAAGCCACTCAGTTCTTTATTTCCAAATGTAAAGGCATCTATTGCTGTTTCATTTTGTTTTACAAATGTTACATCTATCGCATTAGGTTTTGATTGTGTTCCTCCATTATAATTACTTGGTGTTACTGCATTAAACCTTGGTATCCATACCCACATTGTTGTTATATCATCCATACTAATTGTTGTACCTGGTGTTGCATTTAAATAAGTTTGTCTATTTGTATCTTTTACTGTTACAGCATTAGCCCACATTCCCTTGTATTCTCCTGTTGAAGTATAGCTATACCATCTATATTCTTTTTGTGAATTATTCTTATCTGCTTTTTTCCATACACTATTTGCTTCATCATAATATACTGGGATCATATTTGATGCAAGTACTGGAGCATTTGCTCCACTTTCATCTAAATTTTGTTCTACTGTACTTACATTAACTTTAAACTTAAAAGTACAACCTGTTAAAGAAATATTAGTTTTACTATCATCTATTTCTTGTTTTACTGTATATTTACTCATATTAATATCACTTTTTAACCATACTCTTAATCTATATGTATGTGTTTGTATTTCATTTGAATTATTATACATAAAACTATTATTATATATTACTTTAGCATTAGCTATTTTTTTACTATTTCCTAAATTACTTATTAATATAGGATTTACTAATGCATTATCATTACCATCAGTTAAATATGCTTTAACATCATTTTCTTCAAAACTATTAGTAGTACTTGTTTTAAGTATAGATATTTCATAATTAATACTTATATCTTTAACTAAATTACTTGCTACATTAAACTCAAAATAATTTTCTTTAATTCCCTCTGCATCACTTTTTGGTTCCATATTAGTTATAGATATTTTATCTTCACTTTCTTTATATGTAAATGATATTACATCTGTTGATACAAAATGTGTTTTTTGTCCTTCTAATTTTATTTTATAATAAGCATAACTTACTAATATAATACAACTTAATAAAGTTATAAATAAAGGTATTAATTTTATAAACAATTCTTTTTTATTAACATTTTTCATAATATATACGCTCCTTTATCTTTCATATTAATTTTAACATATATTTATTATAAAAAAAAGAACTTTTTTAAAATTCTTTCTTACAATATATTTGTAATTTACATTTATTACAACTTGGTTTTTTAGAAGTACAATAATACCTTCCAAATAATACAAATTGTTTATGTAATTTACTCCATATATTCTTATCAAATTTTCTTTTTAATTTTTCTTCTATTTTTATTACATCATCATCTTTTTTAACTAACCCTAATCTTTTACTTACTCTTTCTACATGAGTATCTACTGCGATAGTAGGTTCATTAAACAATTCACTTAAAACAACATTTGTTGTTTTTCTTCCTACCATTGGTAAATTTTCTAAAATCTTTCTATTATTAATTACTTTACCATTATACTTCTCATCTAATATTTTAGCAATGTTTATAACAGCTTCACTTTTTTTATGATAATTTCCAAGTTCTTTTATAATATTTTCTATATCTTTTATATTTGCTTCTTTTAATTTTTTTAAACTATCATATTTATTAAATAATACTTTTGTTACTTTATTTACTCTAGCATCTTTAGTTTGTGCACTTAACATTACTGCTAATAATAATTCATAATCTTTATTATAATTTAATTCACAAACAGGATTAGGTATTATTTCATTTAAATAATTTAAAATTTCTTTTTCTTTATTCATTCTTCATCTAACCAATCATAATCAAATAAATCAATTTTTTCTTCTTTTACTTGTCTTTTTTTAACAACATCACTTGGTTTTTTATATCCTTTTTTATTCCATTCATATAAAATCCTATCAATATATTTTAAATTATTAACCCCATTTAAAATAGCTTCTTTTAATGCTTCTTTAATTAAATCTTCACTTATATTAGAATCTAACCATCCTTTTATAGTTTCATATTCAATAGGACTTAAACACCTACCAAATTCTTTTTCTATAACATCATATATTGTAGAAGTTTCTTTACTTTCAGTTTCACTTTCATTTAAAATCATAACAATTATTTTATCATATAAACTACTTATATCTAAATATTCCCTTATCATCCCTGTTTCTTTTTTATCTGTTACCATAGTTATAATATTTTTAGAAGTTAAACTATCTATAAGTTCCATTATTTCAGGTATACTAAGTGATGTACTAATAGAAAACTTATTTATATCAAATAATATTTTATCATTAAATGTAATTAAATAAGATAAAAAAATCAACTCTTTTTCACTTAAATTAAGTTTTTTATAAGTTTTTAACAAATAACTTGGTATAACTATATTATTTGTTTTCATTATATCTAATATACTATTTGTTTTCATAAATCACTCTCCTAAAAACTCCTTTTATTATAACATTATTTATAGTTATTTAATATATATTTTTCTATTTCTTCTTTATTATTCTTAATATTTTTAAGTAATATATTTTTTTCTAAATCATTATATATTTCCTTTAAAAAACAACCTGGTTCTTTATTTAATAATATACATATATCTTCAGTTGTTATATCTATTTCATTTTTTGCTTTAATTACTAATTTTTCATATTTATTACTATATTTCTTTTTTGATAATTTTCTTAAATCACATACAACATTAATTTCATATAAACCTGTTTTATACAATACAAATATATCATTTAAATCTTCTTTTAAAAGTTTATTTATATTATTAATAAGATCTTTTTCTTTTTTAGTAAATGGATAATTATCATTTATTGTAATTGTACTCCACATACCAATTAAATCTTTTGTTCTTAATACATTATCTATATTAGTTAATTCTAACACTTCTAGTAAATCTAATTCTTTTAAAAGTTTTATACCATAAGCTTTATTATCACTTGTAAATATTTTAGTTAATTCTTCTTTTTTTCTTTCATAAGATAAATCTTTAAGTAAATCTTTGTTTTCCTTAATAGCATTTTTTAAATTATCCTCTATTTTAAAATTTAAACAACTAGCAAATCTTATAGCTCTAAGTATTCTTAAAGAATCTTGTTTTATTTTAAAATAAGGATCTCCAATTGTTCTAATTATTTTTTTATTTAAATCTTTCTTTCCATTTAATAAATCTATTATTTTACCATCTTTATCCATACATATAGAATTAACTGTAAAATCTCTTCTTGTTATATCTTCTTCTAAAGTATCAACATATTCAATTATAGGTTTTCTATTATTAATGTAATCTATATCTTTTCTAAAAGTTGTTATTTCATATAAATAATCTTTTGTTTCTAATAAAATATTACCATATTCTAAAGGTGTAACTTTATAATCTTTAAATATTTCCATTAAATCTTTTACTCTAGCATTAGTACATATATCAATATCATTTGTTTTTATTTTTCTTAAATAATCTCTTACATAACCTCCCACAACATAAGCTTTAAAACCTTTATTAGTTATCATTTCTAATATTTCTTTTATCTTATCATTCATAATGTACTTCCCTTCATATTAATTATAACAAAAAATATAAAATAAAAAAAGAATAAAAAGAAAAAAGCCCTAAGGCTTCTTACTAATTTACAGATTCTTTTAATGCTGCTCCAGCTTTAAATGTAACAGCGTTTCTTGCAGCGATATTAACTACAGCACCAGTTTGAGGATTACGTCCTGTTCTAGCTGCTCTTTTTGAAACTGCAAATGTTCCAAATCCAACTAGTGGTACTCTATCTCCTTTTGCAAGTGCTTCTGTAATTACTTCAAATGTTGCGTCTACTGCACGAGCTGCATCTGCTTTTGTAAGTCCAGCTTTTGTAGCTACTGCTTCAACTAATTCTACTTTTTTCATTTAAATTTACCTCCCTATAAATTTATAAGCAATTTATTTTCATACGATGCTTACATATATAAAGTAACATAGATAACTTGCAAAATCAAGAAATTTGACTATTTTTTATTAAAATTTAACATTTTTTATAAAATTTATTCTATATGTTTGATAAAAATAAAATAATATGTTATTATTTTATTGAATAGGAAGGTACGAATATGGAAAAAGAAAATCATTTAAAAAAACAAAAAACTATTATTACAATAATTATAGTAATATTATTATCAGTACTCATATTAGGAATATCATATGCGTTTTTTACTGCAGTAATTCATAGTAATAGTGAAAATAAAATAACTACTGGTGTTATTAATTTTTCATACACGGAAAACGAAAATGCTATTAATTTACAAAATGCTTCAAGTATGACTGATGAAGAAGGTATTGCAAATGAAAACTATTTTGGATTTAATTTAAATGTTACAGCAACAGGTACAATAAAATTGTATTATTATATTTATTTTACTGTAGATCCTACAAGTACATTAAATAAAGATAATGTAAAAGTAAATTTAACCCAAGCAGAAAATGATACTTCTACTATTGCAAGTGAAAGTCAAATCGTTAATCCAACTTATATAAGTGATTTAACACCATTTAATTTAGAAACATTTAAATATGATGCTACTTCAAATGACTATTTACTTTATTTAAATAATTTTGAATTTGTAAACGGTTCTACTGCTAAAAAAAGATATTATAGATTTAGAATGTGGTATTCACCAAAAGATACAAGTGATGTTAATATAACTGAAACAGATGATGGTAACCATCAAGCAGTTATTACAGGTGGTAATTTAAAAGTTAAAATTAATATCTATAGTAGTCAAACTGAATTAAAAATGATTACAAAATAAGAGCCAATTAAGACTCTTATTTTTTTATTTTATTTTTTCTTTCTATTAAAACAATTGTTATAAAACTAATTATCCCTATAAAACTTAATAATTTTCCTATATTTAGCCAAGGACTTTTATAAGTTATTTCAACATCATAATTACCTTTTTCTAAATATATTCCTAAAAATCCATTATTTATATTTTCATAAGATACTTCTTTATTATTTACAACAACTTTAAATCCTTTATCATAAGGAATGCTAGTTACTAAATAAGATGAATTATCTATGGTTATATTTCCTTTTATTAAAGAGCTATTAAATGAAGTTATATTAAATGGTTTTATATCTTCTTTCCAATTTTTAAAATCTTCGTAATCTAAAACAAATGTTGAAATATTGGTTATCTTATATGTTCCTTTTGTTAAATTAATTGTTAACTTATCCAAATTATCTTCACTTATAACAAATTTAAAAGTATTATTTTTATTATCATATGGCCATGTTTTACATGTTAAAATGTTTGAAACATCATTAATAGTCATATTTATATTATCATAACTGCAACTATTTTTTTCAAGGCCTTCAAGAATTATAAATAATATTTTATTTATTAACTTTTGATTTAAATTTAATTCTAGTTTTCCAGTATCTTCTACTGTAAGCAAATATCCTTCATCAAGCTTCTTAATTTTTACGCCATCATTATATGTTAAAGTATAATCTAAATTAATCTTTTTAATATCAAATTTATTAATATTATTATTGCTATTTTTATTTGAAACGACATTTTTCATTAACAACTCATTTGAATAAGGATACTTATATTTTTCAAAATCATTTTGGCTTACAATATTACTATTTGCATAAATCAAAGGATAATAATTTTCATTTAAATATATATTATCATCAAATTTAATATATCCTTGTTTTAGTCCCATTTTAGAATATAAATATTTTACTCCCATGTATGAATTAAAAAGTAAATTATTATTCCCAGATACTAGAAAGTAATTATAATCAGCCACACTTCCACCAAAAACATTACGGACAAAATTTAAATAATAATTATTATAAGTTGACGAATAAATATTTGTTGTAAAATAATTAGAACTATATATTTTATTAACTATTTTTGTTGGATAATTTAAATTATTCATTCTGTAATATGATTTATCACTTGCTAATATTTTATTTATCTTTTCTTCTATTTGAGGATTAAATATATCGTTATATAATATTTTACTAACATTTTCTTCATGAAAGTTTTCAATAACAAATATGGTTATAAAAACAAATAGAATATACCCCATAACTAATTTTATATTATGCTTTTTGTTATATAATAATAATACTAATAAAAAGCAAATTAATATTATATACGAATATGATTTAACATTAAAAGGAAAAAGAATTAAAAATATAAACAATAAATAAATTATA
>OGOX01000621.1_pt1 | contig 26360 bp, 20 predicted proteins | sample 1552761 | NCBI WGS metagenome assembly OGOX01 (sample SAMEA2580212, study PRJEB22360) | human gut metagenome | biome: human gut; feature: human-associated habitat; material: faeces | place: Denmark | collected 2008/2010
AGCGGTATCAGAGCCATGCCGCCACCATCCGGCGCTGGGCCGGTGAGGACGCGAAAAAGGCGGCCCCGCCCACCCGCAACCGTGATTACAGCGTAAAGGAGGATGAAACCGTATGATGGAGATTACCGCAGAAATCCGGGCGCTGATCGACAAGGCAGCCGCCGGTATGGAACTGGCCGGGGACGAGTACATAGACCCGGCAGACGGCCTCATTCACTGTAAAAAGTGCGGCGGCCAGAGGCAGACCGTTGTGCCATGCTTTGGGAAACCCGGCTACTTCATGCCCCGCTGTATCTGCCAGTGTCAGCGGGAGGCAGAGGAACAGCGCAAGGCTGCCGAGGAACGGCAGCGCCGCATGGAGCGCATCAAGCGCCGGAAGGCCCAGGGCCTGCAAGACCGCTATCTGTACGACTACACCTTTGCCAACGACAACGGCCAAAATCCTCTGATGGACAAGGCCCGCGCCTACGTGGAGAACTGGAAGGAGGCATACAGGAACAACACCGGCCTGCTTCTGTTTGGGGATGTGGGAACTGGCAAGTCCTTTTTCGCCGGTTGTATCGCCAACGCCCTGCTTGACCGGGATGTGCCGGTGCTGATGACGAACTTTCCCACCATCCTGAACCGTCTGACGGGAATGTTTTCCGAGGACAGGGCCGACTTTATCGCCAGCTTTGACGAGTACGACCTGCTTATCATTGACGATTTGGGTGTGGAGCGCAGTACCGAGTATGCGATGGAGCAGATGTTTTTCGTCATTGACAGCCGCTACCGCAGCCGCAGGCCCATGATCATCACCACCAACCTGAAGCTGGCCGAACTCAAAAACCCGCCTGACCTGGCCCACGCTCGTATCTATGACCGTATTCTGGAACGGTGCGCCCCGATCCTCTTTGCCGGGAAAAACTTCCGGGAGGAAAACGCCGGAGCTACCAAGCAGGCGGCGAAAGACATTGTAAACCGTAAGCATGAGTAATTTTTGCCGGACGGCGTAGCCCCGCCCGGAGAAAGGAGCGCCATGAGCGAAGAAACCCGTACCATGCAGACCGCAGACACCACTCCGGCCAGAGCGCCGGAGGACGCCCCCGCGCTGGTAAAGAAAATCGGCAAGACCACCTACAAGGTGCGCGTCCATTTCAGCCAGACCAGCACCGAAACCATGAGCGACAAAATCAAGCGTATGCTCAAAAACGAGATACAGCAGATGTGACCGGCTGATAAAGCCAGCCGCCTTGTGTTAAACTGATGATGGTACACACCAAAACTTTTAGCCAAGGAGGACATGAAAATGCTGTACACAGAAAAAGAGAAAAATGAGATTGAGCGCGTCCGTAAAGTGTTCGAGAAACACATCCAACAAATGACTGCTTATGATTTGGTTTGGTCGGACAAGGTCGGCTATGTGTGGCTGGCAATATCTATCGACCCAGTCTATATTGATACCGGCAACTGGATAGAGTCCGCTGCTGGCCTTTGTTATGAGTGCTTGAATGATATAGCACTGGATGTTTTTGGAATGACCGGAAACGACCATGACTTCGAGGACGCCGATCCGCTGGAACTGGCCGAGATTAAGCGGCGCTGGAAACCCTATATCGGCCAACTGCCGGAATATGCGTATCTTTGCGACGAACTGTTAAGCAGGAGCAAATAACCCATCCGCAAAAGTGTCAGGAGCTAAAATCTGCTTCTGGCACTTTTTTGTGGCCTTTTTGTGAATTTGATTAAAAAGTCCTTGACAATTTGTCTCTGGTAGTACTGCCGAATAGATCTCATTGCGTCTCGGAAAGTAAGTAGATTCCATCCTCCTTTTCCTCCTCTCTGGTTTTGAGAGAGAATGAATAAGGGCAAAGATTTTGGCAAGTAAAAAAGAAAAGTTGCTAAAGCCATTGACTATAGCGCCGAAATATGATATAATTTTAGTGTAATCGAAAGTATACTAATTCAAAGAAAGGACGAATCATATGAAACGAATTATACTGTTATTCATCTGCATTCTGCTTTGCGCAAGCCTTGCAGGCTGCAAACTCAATTCGGGTTCTGTTGACTCCTCTCTGTCATTAGTATCCGATTAAAGTAAAACCGCCATAGAGCAGACTTCCGCAAGCTCCGCACCCGATACAAGCGATGCAGCGGAAAGTTCAACCGAAGCGAAACCCACCGCCGGTACTGCCGTACCCGATACTGCGGCAGAAAGCAAAAACGAGCCTGCTCTAACAACTCCCGAAACTACTTCTCCGGCACAGGGAAACCCACAAGGCGGCGGTGAAACAAAGGAGCCCGATGCTCCGAAAGAAACTGTGCCGCCGACGCCGAAGGAACCCACATCCACTTCTGCGCCGCCGGAACCGGAAACAACGGCACCTACAACAGAAACTTCAATGTCCGAAACACCGACAGACCCCTATGCATATCCGTTTAACATTGAACAGATCCGCAATGACTGCATAGCGCTCGGGAAAAGCTACGGCTTTGTACTGAACGAATCCCTAACTCCCGGCAATGCAAGCTGGGCCGGTGCCGAGACCGCTTCCACCAATACGCAGGGCAGTCTCTTAAAGCGTGTGCTCGGTGAAATGATTGAGTATTACAGCCCAGCTTACCGTGAAAGCATAGGGCTGCCCGAAATCAATATTTCAGCGTTCAACATCTACTGCGAACAGACCGGAAACGGCAGCTACCGTATTTACTTTTTATTCCTCCTCTGATATAGCGATACCGCAGGACCTCAAAAAGAAGCCCTGCGGTATTTTTTATTCGTCCAGATCATAGGTTTGCAGCATCGGCTCGCTCACCTTTTCGTAGTATCGCTGCATTGCCTGTGTTGTCATTGCTTCAAGAAAAAGCTGAACACGGCGGAGAAGCGGAAACAGGTGCTTGTCCTGGATAAATACCTGCACCGAGTCAACGATGCGTGTACTTCCCTCTTTCACCATAACGCCGCCGTTTTTTGTCACAAGCGGTTCACCCCAACCGTTTCCGATTTCAATGATAAAAGGAAAGCCCATATTAGCGGCATACGCCACACGAAATGTCGTAATTCTGCGTTCTGCCGGGTTGTCCGGATTGATATACTTTTCGTAGTTCAGTATCTTGATGTCATTGTATACCTCACGGACTTTCATAGCGGTTTCTTTTTCTTTTTGAGCGTCAGCAAGCAATTTTTCTGCCTGAGTTCGACCTTTATCGACAGGTTCCGAAAAGCCACGCACAAGGCTTTCAAATACTTCAAAAAGCTTTCCGCCTGCCTCTGCGAACACTTCGTTGCGGCTGTCCGAAAACTGCGCTATCATCTCACGCATTTCGGCAATCTGTTTTTCCGGAATTTGCACCTGTCTGTACATCTCAACAACCTGACCGAGCTTTGCAACGGAAAAATCCATCCGTTTTTTCTCGATTGCCGAGACTTGTCTGACCTCGTTCAAGCCTTCAACCAAACGGATAAATTCCTCCGGCGAAAGATTATAAAAGACATCTACCGCTTTTTCTCCGGTTCCCTTGCTGTAATCCTTCATACCGATCCGTATACGGGACGAGCGCATATGCGGCCAAGCAAGTATCTCGGAATCATATCTCGTGTCGTCCAGAAATTCAAGCAGCGCTTTCTTTGTTTTATATACGCCGATTTGCTTGTAGTATGTCCCCAATCGTTATCACTCCTTCTTATTCATTCTCTGTCACCGGTTCAAAGTCAACAAGCATAAACTCCTGCTTTACTTTCCCGTTAAAATAGTTTTCGCACGGATATCCAAGAGCGTATATAACCTCCGGCAGTTCTGAGCGTATATACTTATCCGCCAAGGAAAATCCGACTGCACTGTAATTTTCACAGAACAGTTTCAAATGACTTTTATCCGCTCCCATCAACATATGTCGCTTCGGCAAAAGGTGCATCCGCATTTTGAAAACAGGCTTCTTCACTCCTTCCCCGAACGGTTCAAGGGATTTCAGTTCTTCATACAGCGAATTTGTCAGTTCTGCCTCCGTAATCTCCGTGTCCCAATAGGTCATAGGCATAAGGTCTGTTTCGCTCAGGTATTCCGCTACTTGATTCAGGCGTGTTCTGAGCTGTGATAAAACCTCTTCGTTTTCGGGAATACTCATTCCCGCAGCCAATTCGTGGCCGCCGTATGCAAGAAAGAGATCCTCACAGGTTTTCAGTGCGTTCAACAAATGAAAGCCCTTAATCGACCTGCCGCTGCCGGTCCAAACCGTTTTACCGCTGCTGTCCTGTTTTGGAGCAAAAACAATGGTAGGACGGTTATATTTCTCTTTCAGATTTCCGGCAACCAGACCGACAACTCCTGACGGAGCACCGTCTGCCAAAAGGACAAGGACCTTATCGCCCTGTTCAACCATCTTCAAAGCTGTCTCTTCCATCCTGCTGCACCATTCCTTTTGAATTGACTTACGGCGGTTGTTGCAGTCTGTCAGGCGTTCAGCCAAAAATTCTGCAATTTCCGGTCTGTCCTCCAAAAGCAACAGCAAGGGCAGATCCGCTCCACGGACATCCAGCCGCCCGGAGGCGTTGATACAAGGCGCAATTTTGAACGCAATGTCCTCGGCGTTTATCCTGTCAAGTGGTCCATCATACAGTGCTTTGACACCTTCCCGTTTATACCAGCAGCTTCTCATTTGTCTCAGTGCCCGTTTGACAATGGAACGGTTCTCACCAATCAGCGGTGCGACATCCGCAATTGTACCGAACGCAGCCAGGTCAACCAGTTCCATCGCATAGTCATAATCGTCCACCAACGTCAGCATATAGCAGGCGACCTTCCATGCGAGGCCGGAACCTGTCAGCTCGTGAAACGGGTATGTCTCCCCTTCTATCCAAAGGTCAATAAGCGCATCTGCATCGGGCAGAACTTCTCCTGATTGGTGATGGTCAAGGACAATCGATTTGCACCCCTGACGGCGGATTTCATCAATTTCGGCTATCGCTTTGATGCCGTTGTCAACGGTAATGAACAGCTTTGTGCCGAGCGCAATTTCTTCTCGGATCGCTTCCATAGATATTCCGTAGCCCTCATAGATCCGATCCGGCAGTCTCGCCATCACATCGGCACCGAGTCGTTTCAGCATCAGGTACAGAATTGCAGCACCCGTAACACCGTCACAATCGTAATCACCGAATACGCATATTTTCTCTTTTCGGTATATGTGATCCCAAATAATCTCCGACACTTTTTCAATGTTTCTGATCTTAGCAGGATCATGAACGGTTTCACTATGCAGAAATTCTTCCGCCTGCTCCTTGTTTTCAACGCCGGCATTTGCCATTACCAGAGCCGTAAGCTTTGAGTATCCCTCCTGCTGCAGTCGTTGAGCACTTGTCGGTATCTCTGCCTTTTTCCACACAATAAATTCCTCCTTCTTGATTTTAAATACTGCGATAGAACTATGTATTACAGACATTTGATAGGCAAGAAAAAAGCCCTCTGCCGAAACAGAGAGCAATTTTCTATGCCGCACCGTTCAGTGCAACACCCTTTTTCTTTGACCACTCCTTCAAAAAATTCACAAGGTCACTTTCGCTCCTGTGATTGATAAGCCGATTTGAATTGGCACGGAGCTGCACGACAAATCCATTTTCACGATTGATCTCAATTGTAAAATAGGGCTTGTCCGGATCTTCGGTTTTACGGATAAACATGATACAGGAAGTTCCGGCAATAATTCTGTCCGAATAGGAACCGACGCAGTGGTTGAGCTTCCGTCCTTCTTCAAACAGATCCTTCATATCCTTCGGTGAAACAATCATATAATCGTCGTCCTTATAGGAATACAATTTACCGTACTGCTCGGTCTCCTTTTGGAAAATCTCGTCCTTCTTTGCGTCCAACACAAGCTTCTGCTTTGCGATCGCCCTGTCGTGCTCACGCTTCAGGCTGGATGGATATCGTGCCTTATTGTCTGTCAGATCCACATCTATCGTCTTTGCGGCGTGCAGATAATCCCGCCAGTCCGCAATTGCGTTTTTAGGCTCGAAGCATTGATTGACGCGCACATGCTCCAGATACTCACATAAGCGCATAATGCTCATCTGCGATTCCTCTAAGATGCTTTTGACCTGAACAGCCTCTATCCCGTGCAGTTCAAGCCAGTCTATATCCTCTTCCCTCGCATTTGAGTCCATTCCGTACAGTTCCATAAACTTTTTCAATCGTGAATGAAAGTCCGAACCTTTCAGATAGTGTTTTATCAAGCGCTCCGGAAGGCCTAATACCTCAGTCACCTTATTGCGTTCAAGATGCATTATAAGCTCTGTGCCGTTTTGATTGCGGTGAATAAACTCATCCGTCAGCGTCTGGGAAAAACCGCGTTTACACAGCTGTTCGACGATCGGATAGAGTGCCTGATACCGAATATAGTGAATAATGTCCCGCAGACTAATCATGTTGGAATATGGACTTCTATTCGTCTTTTCCTCAATATATTCACGAAGCCCGGTGTATTTCAGGCAATCCACATTTCCGATATATTCAACCCTTTTCACACGAAAATCAAACTTATCCGATGCGTAGTTCTTCTTTGTCAACCACACTTTTCTTTCGCCGTTATGCTCATATGCAAGGAATTCCACCGTCGGTTCTTTTCCGGCGCTCAGTTCTATAAAAGCACGATATAACTCATTACTTTCATAAGTCTCCGTGAAATTCTCGTCAAAGGCGGAACCCACGGAACACGCACGAATGAAAACAGTTTTATCGTCAAGCATAGAGATCACCGCCACCTGTTCGTTTCGCTTTGCAATGTTTGTGTCGAAAAGCGGAGTATAACTTCCACCGCATGACGGACACTCAACCGGAGAGGTTGATCGGTAAGCGGAATCCATACTAAAACGAGCATCGCACGCTTTACAGCAGTATTCAATATGGTGCATGCCGGTTATGATATCCTCTGACACTTCATGCGCTAAAATCACATCCGGCGTCGGTTTGATTTCCGGCAACTCAGGTATCGTATATTTGCTCAACACTCCCTCTGCCTGTGCTTCACTGATTGGTTTGGACTTCACCGGAGTTTTGCTTCCCCAATAGCTATCAAAAGAGTGATACCACGCGCTACAAGCAAGAGAAAACCCGTTTTTCATCCAAACAAACTTCTTGCTACCTTGGTCCGTTTCTTCAGAGGCGATTGTCAGGCAATTATATTCGCTGAATACATTAGCAATAAGACGAGTCGTTCTTGTTCCGCTTTCGTTAAAAATAATCTTGTGTTTTTCCGAAATAAACCCATAGGCTTCCCTTTCCAAATTCACATCAAACGATTCCGGTACATCCGAGTAATGATATATAACCTCCGGTGTATATTTTGCAATAACCAATCCGTGGGTTCCGTCAAGCTCTGCCTCATTGACATACACGATTCTGTATGCTGTTTCTACCCTCATCCCGTTCCACAGCATGAGGTGATAAAATGGTTTTCCTTCGTTTTCATCGGGTATTTTCGTCCCCTTAAACATTGTAGCATGGCACTTCGGACAAACAATATGATTTTCGTGATACCAATGCGACGAACTGCGGGTCTCCTCCCACTCGTGCCTGCAATGGGCGCAGCGGTATCGCACTTTTTCTTCAGCCCCGATCCTTGTGCCGCTCAGCAGAACCGCCGGATACAATGTGTGCTCTCTGATGTAGGTCCGAGCCGCATCGTCATTCACCATTTCCGATATGCGCTCTGCAAGGTTTGTTTTCTTTGCCATTGAATATTCCTCCTTTATAATTTCAAAATTACAAAAGGAGGATGATTGCCGTGCGGTTATGCGGCAAGTAAAAAGTGCCGCATTATTGCGACGCTTCTAAAACCTTGCGCTATTATAGAAATGCACGTAGACCTTCTCTTTGAATTTGGTCAAAAACAGCCTTGTTGACTGTCGATGCCTTTTTGAAATCGAACAGATATTTTTTATAGTCAAGCACCCGTTCTCCCCTGTTCCCCTTTGCTGGTAGGATCTTAAACCCTTCGGCTTGCAGTTTTTCAATACACATGCCGTCCGAAACATATCCCAAAGTTGAAACAAGGCGATGTTTCGGAACTTTTTCTACAATTCGTGCCATATATTCCGAATAACCCGGCAGAGTCCGTAAAGTGGCAAGGATGTCAAAATCAATATATGAGGCCCCATAAAGCTCGTTAAGATATTCTCGAATATCACAGTCCCGTGTAAGCCGTCCCTGCGGAACCTGCATCAACATATAGTAATATATCTCCTGCGACAGTCGGATCTCTTTTCCGGCGGGTATCATTGTTGTTTTGCTCATTTCCAATACTCCTTGCCGATTTTCACTCATACATATCCTGCAGTGTAATAAGCTTCACTTCGCCTTTATTGCCGAGCGACTGCAGCCCTATGGTAAAGCCGCTCTTTGAAAAGATATAATAGTGATACTTCTCACCTTTTCCGAAAACCTCGGCATAGTGCTTCAAAAGTTCAAGCTCGTCTACGCCGATAGGCTCATTGCGATATTTGCAGGAACCGATGATATACTCTTTGCCCTCAACCGGCGTGCCCACAATATCGATCTGAACTTCTTTTTTCTCCTTTGCGTCGTTCCCCCACCATTGCCCGATATCCGAGAGTATGATCGGGAGATCCTCGGCATAAAGAAACAGATATTCCTTGCACATCTGCTCATAAACAAGGCCCATATAGTCTGAGAAATGCCGCTTGATCACGCTGTCATAAATTTTGTCGGTACGACCTGCCGTAATCGCCGAAACATTCTGCGGCACGAATCGATACCAAAATCGAAAGAAATTATCTCCGATTGCATAAACGGTTTTCCTTCCTGCCTTTTCGGTGATCGGCGTCTCCTTTTTTAAGATTCCGAGGTCAAGCAGGACTTTAAGATATTTAGCGCAAAAAGCCGATTCCAAACCGACCTTGGTTGCAATTTCATTTGCTTTGGACGCTCCGCCGGCAATTGCCGCAATCACAGAGTTATAGACCGCCGGCTCGCGAAGCTCCTGCTTTAAAAGGTTTTCCGGTTCCTCATAAAGGTAACTGGAAGTGTTAAAGAGATTTTCTTTCAGTGCTGCGTCGACATCGCCCTCAACATCCAACTTATTGATATAATGCGGAATACCGCCCGTAATGCCGTAAATAAGCGCCTGATTCTCATTCGTAAGATTGGGATTGAAAACCGTCATTTCCTTATAGGTCAACGCCTGAATTTTATACTGTCCTGTTCGTCTGCCGTACAACGGGCTTTCATAACCAAGCACCTGATACTCCATAAAGCTCATGGAAGATCCGCAAAGAATAAGAAACAGGTTGCTGTTTGCCCAGGTATGGTCAATAATATGCTGTAAACGGGAAGAAATCGACTTGTTTGCCCTTGCGAGATACGGATACTCATCAATGACGAATACCAGTCTTTCAGTTTCAGCCATGCGTGTGATCTCAGCAAATGCCGCATCAAAGCTCGGATACACGGGGGCAGTTTCCGCACCCGGATGCTCCTTTTCATAGATTGCTTTGGAAAGCGCCTCAAGATTCTCTTGGGAGGTTGCATTCAACGCCGAAAAGAACACCGTAGGCTTATCTTTGCAGAATTCATTGATCAATGCCGTTTTACCGACACGGCGCCGGCCGTAAACTACAAGGCATTCAAATCCACTCCTTGTATACCGCTTATTCATATCGCCGAGCTCTTTTTCTCTGCAATAAAACATAAAAGCACCTCTTTACAAACTTATGAGTTACTAACTTACGAGTTTATTATACATTGCTTTTTGGGGATTGTCAAGAGGATATGCTGTAAAACTTTTATGTTTAAATATGAGAAAGCGCCGCCGAAGCGACGCCTTCTCTATGCTGCTTTTTGCTCTGTTTTCTTTAGCCTTTCACAAAGCGCAGTATTCCTTTTTAATCCCTGGAGATTTCGAATTGCGTATTCAAGCGCTTCCCTATCGCCGACAAATATCAGCTTGTGCTTTGCACGGGTCATCGCCGTATAAAGAAAATTTCTGTTCAACAAAACAGAGTGATAATTGGTGATTGGTATGATAACAACAGGAAACTGATCACCCTGTGATTTATGCACGGTTATCGCAAAGCTATGCTTAAGCTGGTCAAATTCCTTTTTTTCGTATTCCACGGGAATCCCGTCATAATCTACAAGTAACCTTCCCGTTTTGCCCGACACAATTTTTACAACACCCTTATCGCCGTTAAAGATATTCTTATCGTAATTGTTCGAGGTCTGCATGACACGGTCGTTTTTACGGAAGCGATGCGCTCCGAACCGGATTTCATCCTTTTCATCAACCAAAGCATTTACCGTGTCCTGCAAATCGGGATTGATCTGATCCACGGAAACAAGTGTCTTGACCCTCATAGGGGATAATACCTGAACCTTATCCGCACTTCTGCCGCAGGCCGCATATTCCTCATAATAGACCTTCAGCAGCATTTTCTTGAGGCGATTACAGTTCTTATCGTCGGATGAATCCGGAACATTGTAGAATACACAGTCCGAATGTCCGAAATCAAGCTCCGTGCTACCTTCAAGAACTCGATTGGCGTTATCCAGAATGGTCCTGCGGGCTCCGTGACGAAAAGAACGCTTCAACGCCGTTACCTGGAATATTCCGCTGTTTATCATATCATGCAAAACCTCACCAGGGCCTATGGACGGCAGCTGATTGACATCCCCCAAAAGCAAAAGCTGTGTGTCACTGCAAACAGCTCGCAACAGCATTGCCATTGTATCAATGTCAACCATCGACAACTCATCCACAATAACGAAATCATACGGCAGCGGATTATCTTCGTTCAGCGTGAGCGCCGGAAGCGCCGGATTATATTCTTTCAGTTTATGAATTGTCTTGGCTTCCTTGCCGGTTGACGCCTTCATGCGTTTCGCCGCCATACCGGTAGGCGCAGCAAGAGCAATCTCGACACCTGAAATGCGGCATATTTTCGAAAGTTTTTCCATAACCCCGATAATAAACCGCACTGTTGTGGTCTTGCCGCATCCTGCGCCGCCGGTCAATATAGAAGTCTGATTGCACAGTGCCATTTCAACCGCTTCTCGCTGTAACGGATCCAACTCCACTTCAAGCTCTTCCTGAATCTCGGCAACACATGCCTCGATTTTTTCCTTCGGTACGGCTGCATACCTTGACTTGACATCAATCCGTGCACGAAGAATATCGGCAACCGTCTTTTCACTCTCATACCGTTTTTTCGAGTATACACGCTCCCCTTCCGTTACGATCTGACCGTTTGAACGGCATCGGGCAACAGCGGCATCAATGTGCCGTTTGCTGAGCGAGCCTTTGATTTCTCCGCTTTCTTTCAAAAAAGGCATTGCAATCCTCGGGCAAGCGGTTGATTATCAGAAATGTATGCCCCTTATTCCCAGCATAATCATTCAGGACATATAGAAGCGCCGTGTCTACCCGTTTCGGTTCATCTGCACTAAAATCCAGATCCTTTGCAATTCTATCCGCAATCGCAAACGGGACCAGTTTATTTTCGCACAATACATACGGATTTTGCCGTATCATTTCAACCGATTCAAGCCCGTATCTCTCATATACCGCATCAACAATTATCTCTTCGATATCGTACTTGGAAAGAAAGGCCTTCAGGTCGGCGGCTATGCGGTACTTTTTCAATCCAACACTAAGCGCCTGCATCTCGCCTTGCTTTGTTTCCCATACGCACAGCGTTTGAGGCTCGTTTTCTATCATCTGCACAACGCCGACACCGTAGGTCTCTACCAGCCTCTTTGCCCGTGTTCTCCCAAACCCGTTTATACTAGCAATGATATCCACAAGAATACACGGCGTTTCGAAATCACATACCGTATACTTCTCGACCTTAAACTGCCACGGCCAGTACCGACCGTTATCTCTGTATTCCCACTCTCCGATGATTTCCACAATGTAATCCTCTTCAGCATTCATCAGATTGCCGACAACGGAAACGCTCATAGGATAGTCAGGATTTCGATACTTTTCGGGTATCGGATTGCCTTTTACCACTTCAAGCGCCACGATTTTAAAACCGCTTTCCATACGATGAAAAATGCGGCTGACTCTGCCTTTGATTTTCACAATAAAAGCCTCCTTACTAAATTACTGAACTTGCAACAGCAATTTAGCAGGAAGCTCATTCAAAAGCAAGTAAATTACATCAGAGCAACGCGGCAATCAGTTCGGCGGCTTCTTCCGCCCCCTCAGCGATATCGGCGATTTCGGAGATATCAATGTCCGCCTCAACATTAATTTCCGGCTCAATCGGTTCTTCCACAACATCCACATCGCCGAAATCTGCGTCAACATCGATTTCCGTATCTCCGTAATCCTCAATATCCCCGATATCCTCTTTGGCACCCTCATATTGTGCGGCATAGTCCGCCATATCCTGAACATCGTCATTTATCATATTTTCGAATTCCTGCGCGTCCGGGATATCATTAATTTCCGATATTTCCTCGGGTACTGATTCGGCATCTGTATCGAACTCCGGTTCATTATCGGGCTCAAAATCGTCAAAGATATCGCTTTCATTGCCGGCGTCCCCGGTATCTTCAAGCTCGACATCCTCGCTGTCTATATCGTTATCGACCTGCGTGTCCGCCCCGTCACGTTCTTCGCCATCCGGTTCGAGGATCTCCAGCTCGTCTGTATCGGAAGAAACAGCGTCATACTCCATATCGTCGGCATCTATGTCCTGCTCTTCAACATCGTCAATATCGGTAAATTCGTTTTCGCCGGATTCATTGTCCGGCTCTGCTCCGTCCGACTCCTCCCTAGGTTCTTTGTCGGGATTATCTTCGTCTTCCTCTTCATTTTCTACGGCATCCGACTTGGAATCCTGCTTTTTGTCCTCGCCGACCTCTTCTTCAAAAATTTCACTGTCGCCGGCCTCGGTTTTATCGCTGTCCTTTTCATCATAACCGTCGTCGGCTTCAATGTCCGGTTCATCTTCGGTTTCTTTTATATTTTCGTTATTTTCCGGCTCGTAATCTTCCCCGTCGGTATCTGTATCCGCTTCAAATGTATCGTCAGGCAATCTATCTGTCGGTTCGTCCGCAGTTATATCATTTTCGGTCGTTTCATTACCGCCGACTTCATTATCATCGTATTCCTCGTCGGTTTCTTCCTGCGGTTCTCCCCCCTCGGAGCTTTGAAATTCGTCCGGCCCTGTATCCTCCGATGACTCGGATTCAGCGTCATCCGGCACTTCTGTATCCGTATCCGCATTGATTTCCGTCAATTCGAGCTCCTGCTCTTCCGGCTGCAGTTCTTCTCTATCCTCAATTTCCGGTTTATCCTCAGTCTCCGGCCGTTCTTCCGGTTTATCAGTTTCGGCTTCCTTTTCCTGAGTCTGTTCCTGCTCCTCCATGTCTGGTTTATCGGTTTCGGCTTCCGCATCCGCTTCTGCCAATTCCACATCCGGATTCTCGATATCCGGGGAAGTTTCTGCGTCGGGATTTATGTCGGTTTCATTATGGTCGATTTCGACTCTATCGGGAATCGTTTCTTTATCCACAGGATCAACCTCTTCCTGTCGGAAAGCATCGACAATATCCTTGAAAGAGTGTATCTCACGCCCCTCCGATCCGATTCCGACAGATCGCAGAAACACATCCTCTAAAATGCTCTTGCGTGAACTGCCCATCTCAAGCATTTTTCCTACGATTTCGCCCTTCGCCCGACTCATTGCACTTTTATATCCTTCGGCCGTCATTTTACCGCTTTGATAGTCGCTGCGTATTTTGCCGAGCTCTCCTACCGTCTTCCCGAAATCCGAGAGCATCTCGGTAGGCGTCATCCGGGCAAAGCTTTTCATTGCTTTGCTGTCGATTCCGTATTTTTCATAAACGCTATTTTTGATGAAGCTTTCAACTGCGCCTCTGCCGACACTGTTCTGGGCGAAATCACCGGGGCCGGTATAGGTTTCTCCCGTCTCCTCCGGTGTTTCTTCTCCGGTTTCTTTATTCTCGTCATTGCTCTCAACCGAGTCCACAACCTTTTCAACATCTTCCTTTTCAAAGTCTTTTTCAAGAATCTCTTTGAGAACATCGTTCAGCGATGCCATATGATCAACTCCTTTTTTGCAGTTTTGAGTTAATCTGACCGACGCCGTATAAAAAAGCAAGTAAATATGGCTCTATACAAAGAAAAAGCGTTTCGGTGTCCGGTCCGAAACGCTTTTTCTTTATAAAAGATGTTTATTCTTTTCTTTTTGATATTCAATGTATTCTTGCTTTTCTTCATTGCCGGCTTACCGAATGGTTTTCTTTCCGCAATCCGGGCATCTGTCCACTTCTCCAACATGTTCAAAAACAAACTTGCAGCTATCACAAGCATATATCATTCTCTTATACCTCAATTCCCATTTTATGCAGCCATTCGTTCTTCTCTTCGACCGTAGGCGCAGCAAACATTTCCCTTGCCTTTTCGGTATCCTGCGTAAATGCAATCGGGTACATATGCCGAATATCCTTCGGAAGCTCCTCCGGTATACTTTCAACATTCAACCTGTATCTTTCGGCAGATTCTTTCCCGAATTCCGTTATATCCAAAGCATGAAGATAACACAGAAAAGAATGCTCCATAAGCGGAAAGATCTGCACACACAAGTAATTGCGGTCCGTTGTGCGTCTCAACCAGAAACTCTCTCCTATCGTATACCATTTATCTATCACACTGTCCGGGAGTTCTCCCACAAAATCATTGCCATTATTGCACATACCGCACCTCCGTAAATGCAGATATATTATATCACATCAAAAAGCATCCGTCAACACCTCCTGTTGCGTTTTTTGAACCTGTTTTTCCTCTTTCAAAACGAATTGTTCCGATATTTAATATAAAAATCGCTCGATTTTGCATCCAATTGCGCCTATAACCACTTGACTTTTTCAATTTGTTGTTTTATAATAAAGTTGCACATATCAGATAAAGGAGGCGTTGCAATGACCGACAGCGTTGATATGCGCAGCATCATCAGCGAAATACTTCGAAACGGAAAAATTGACGGTTTTATTCCTATGGACGAAATCAAGCGTGTCCAATCGGATTATGACCTGAGCAATGAAAAAGTAGAAGAAATTTTGCAGAAAATCAGAGCTGCCAATATTGACCTGATCGAGTCCGATGAAGACGAACTAATTGAAGAAGAAACGGGCAAGAACAGTTCAGAAACGGAACCGAAAGGGCAATCCATTCCGGTTGATCCGACAAAAGCTTATTTTCACGAAATAAGGCAATTACCGACGCTCACAAAGGATGAGATGTTCGCATTGGCTTACCGTATGCGGGACGGAGATCCGCGTGCGAGAGAAAAACTGATCGAAGCCAATCTGCGTCTTGTTATCAACATTGCAAAGCATTACAGAAACTACGGCGTTCCCTTCCTCGATCTCATTCAGGAAGGCAACATCGGGCTTATCCGCGCCGTAGAAAAATTTGACCCTTCCCTAAACTTTCGTTTCTCCACTTATGCTACCTGGTGGATCAAATTCGGCATACGCAAAGCATTGTCCGAACAAGGCAAAATAATCCGCATTCCGAACTATATCGTTTCCAATGTTACAGCGCTGAACCGTGTCCGGAATCAGTTTTATCAGGAGCACGGCCGCGAGGCAACGGCAAAGGAACTGTCAAGCAGCACCGGCATCGCGTTATCCAAGGTCAAAGATATGCTGACGCTGATTCAAGAGCCGCTTTCGCTTGAAATGACGCTCGATAATGACCGTGAAACACGGCTGATGGACTTCATAGCCGATGAAACTGCGGAAACAGATCCGGACAAGGTCTGCCAGCTGAAAGAATTCCGTTGCCATTTTGAAAAAATGATGAGCGTTCTCGGCGAACGGGAGCGAAAGATCATCAATATGCGGTATGGCTTTGCCGGAGAGAAAAAGTCAACCTTTGCAGAAATCGGACGAGAACTCGGCGTTACACGAGAACGGGTGCGACAGCTTGAAGCAAAAGCTATATTAAAACTTCGCAAGACGGAGTATTATCAATCGGTCCAAAACTTTTTTGAAACGTAAGAAGATAAAAACTCCGGATGCATTATTGAAAGTTCGCTTTTTTGTAAATCTTTTAAGGTTGTTTTCCGATCGGTTTTATGATATAATGTATTAAAGTGCATGTGATTGCGGGTGAGAAAATGAACACATACCGAATAGCCGTTTGTGATGACGATCCGGTCATGAGAGAACAATTGCATTCTTTCTGCAGGGAGCTGCTGGACGGAGAAAGTATTCCGTATGCGATAACAGCTTTTCCCTCTGCCGCGGAACTTGAGAAAAGGATGAATTCTGATGTCGAGAAACCGTTCAATCTGCTTATCTTGGATATTCAGATGAACGGCATGACGGGACTGGAGCTGGCGCGTTCTCTGCGAAGCAAGGACGACCGTATTTCAATTATATTTGTGACCGCATGCGACAATTATCTTTCCGAGGGCTATGATGTACAGCCCATTCATTTTCTTCTTAAACCGATTTGCCGGGAAGCACTGGCAAATGCAATCCGTACGGATCTTAAATTGAATTACTTACCCAAAGCAGTCACGCTTAGCATCGGTAATAAGATACTGCATTTCTCCGTGTCGGAAATACGTTATGTAGAAAGTTATAACCACAACATAATCATTCATCAAAGTTCCGGAAACAGCAACACCTATTATCTTTCTCTTACCGAGTTTGAAAAACAGCTTCCAAAAGGCCATTTTTCACGTTGTCATAACAGCTTTCTGGTGAATCTGAGCAGAGTAAAGGAAATCGGACGGACGGACCTAACGCTTCGAAATGGTGATATGCTTCCTGTGGGGCGTACATACTATAAAGCCTTTCAAAGCGCATTTATACGATATATAAATCAATAAAATCAGCGGGTGTCATTTTCAAATGAATGACACCCGCTGATTTTATTATTTTTTCGGAATTCTTAAAGCGGTCTGAACAGTAAAAACATTTTCATCCGAAATAAAAATATCCAGCATACTGTGATATTTCTCTGCGACAGCGTTCATAAGCTTTAATCCAAAGCCATGACTTTCCTTTTCATCCTTTGTAGAAATATACTGCCCGTTCTTATCCTGTTTTGGCTCTTCAATAAACGAATTCTCACATTTTACGGCGAGAAAACCGTTTCGTTCCTCTGCCTTGAATCGGATAAAGCTTTTTTCCGTGCAGCGCGAGGCCGCCTCTATAGCATTATCCAACATATTCATAAGCAGCCCGCACAGTTCATTTTCGGAAATCGGAATCTCTGCGGACACCGAAGCAGTGGCATCAAATGATATTCCCGCCCGTGCCGCTCTGTAGGCAGCATCCTGCAAAATAGCATTGACAACGAAATTTTTGGAAAAGTGTGTTTGCGCCAGGTGCTCGCACTGTCCTCTCATATCCTGCAGCATTTTGCCCAGAGTTTCATAGTCTCCCTTTTTGTAAGCCGACTCCAAGGCAACAATTCTGTGTCTTTCCTCATGCCTGATTGCCGCACTTGCCCTCATTTTGCTTTCGATGGCACGATATCCGTCCAGAATCAGCTGATTGTGCAGGCGGAGCGCCTGTGTTTCCGTTCGCTGCGTGACAAAGGCGCACATCACTGCATATGTAGAAATTACAGCACAAACAGCAGTCAGCCAAACGGTAATCCAATACAAAAGTTCCCCATAATGCCCAAGCTCAACTGTATCACGGAACATCTGCACGATATATCCTGCAAGATACCCATTTACGGCGGCAGATATTCCGAAAGCAATCAACAGTGTAGTAAAGCTGACCGCCGTAGTGATTCCAAAATACTTCCAAAATTTCCGCTGTCGGTTCATTGCAAGAAAGAGAATCAGTAACAGTATAAAGAAGAAGCCAACCTCCCGGCGGATAAGAAAATCGACCAACCGGTTATTCAGGAAGAAATAGCCCATTCCCTTTGTAATCCACTGTGCCGTAAGACCGGCAGCCGAAAGAAGCAGCGGAATCAGACTCCAGTCGGGCTTTTTGTGTGCAACTCCCAAAAGAAATATACCCGCCACAAGAAGAGAAATCGCTGCGGTTACGCCGGCGGGAATTCCGTAAAAATTAGCATATGCATAGCTCTCAGTCGCATCGTATTCTACTGGTACAAAGCGAGCAGCCGGAGGAAACACCAAGCTGGTTGTACTTTTAACTACACCTGTCATTGTGACATGGCATTCTTCATTCCTCGGCATAGGAATTACTGCCTGTGTCTGTCCCGCTGCCCCTGCAGGGACAGCGGACGAGGAGTGCCATACCTCAACTCCGTTGATACAAACCGTAAGCTCCAACCCTGCCGTTTCAAACACCAGATTCCCGTTTTCCTCTGTCGGCGGAAAAACAGTTTCAAGCCGAAAACTCTCCCCTGTTTGAGGCACAACGGTATAATCCAACGAACTTTCAGAGCCGTCTGTCTCAATTTTGACAGAAGACTGCCAATCAATATAGCGAATCGACATGTCCGTCTTAATAAAAAACTGCAGAAAACACATTGTCCCTAAACAAAGCAGTATAAAAACGGCAGTACAAACAACCTGCAGGCAGCGTTTCATATTCGAAATTTCATTCCTTTCCATTCAACTTCATAACTCGGAGCGCCGAACTTTTCATCATTATTTTACTGGCTTTTTTCTCGTTTTGCAAGAGATATTTCACGTTTCACCCCGTCTACAGCGTAAACAACCGATATACAGCGTAAACGACGCGACAGAGGCCGACATAATTTGATATAATGTAAGAGAGGAAGTATAACAGAATACTTTATGATTTGCTGCGTCAAATCCCCGCCCGAAAACAATCTTTCCCCCGTGAAAAGAAAAGGAGGACTCTCTATGTACAAAAAACTCATTCTGAAGCGCTCGCTATGCGCGCTGCTGTCGGTCATAATGATCGCAGTATGTCTGCCCCTGTCGGTCTTTGCCGCCGACCAGAGTGAGCCGCAGTTTTCATCGGATGCCGCTAATACTCTGATGAAAAACACAAAACCCGCCGGCTTTGACAATACAACCAACCCTTACGGGTATGCTGTCGGCCGTCCCTTTGCAATGGTTGAAAAAAACGAACTGCTTTATTTTGAGACATACGGCACATCCGCAACAGGCAAAATTGCGGATGTAGGAACCCCGGAGTCTCTCAAGAACTTTATTTCCAAAAAAGGAACCGCTTCCGATGCCTCTCTGCCCAATATGGACATCAGTGCGCTTCAGACGTACTATGCGTTTGTCCAGTCCGTTTCCTTTGACCCGTTCGGCTCAGGCAGGAGAGACCATGTTGCCTATGTAGGTCTTGATAAGTCGGATAAGCAGGTCTATCTTCATATATATGATACAAGAACGGGAGAATATAAAGGCAAACAGTGGGTCGGCGAAATGAACTGGATGTTTGACAACAAAGGCCTTATTCGTGCTCTAAACCTTGAAACCAACGCCTATCTGAACATTACCGCAGGCGACTTTGACGGAGACGGCAAGGACACGCTGATCATCTATGTTCCGCACACAAAACGCTCGACAGGTTTGATGCAGACTTTTGATTACGAACCTTTTGTCGGCTGCTTTCTGTATGAATATTCCTTTACCGGCAAAAACAGCTTTGTATTATTAAATAACACAAGCATTATGGGAGAAGGCAAAAAACTCGGCTTCGGCAATGATATGCTTCATGACTCCTACAAAAAATTATATCACACCACTGTTAGAAGTCCCACGGACCCAGGGGCAAATGGTGACAGCATGTACGGAAACTCTGGCCAAACCTTTGACAACCGATTTCATAAGCTGGGCGTAGACATGGTGGTGGGCGATTTTAACGGCGACCAAATCGATGACATCGCCGTGCTGTCCTATTTCTTCATAAACAATGTAAACAGTCGCAATTTGAATCTATATCGTCCTCAGGTAAAAATTAAATATGGAAAAGCCGGCGGTAGTTCTTCCGGCGGAGGCTCCTCGTTTGTGGACGGCGACGCCGATGAAAAATTCTATGTTTGCCCGGAGGGAGAACTCCAAAATTTTTCCCAAAATGATGTTGTTTTTAATAGTAACAGCATGAACGCCTGCAGCATCACGGCAGGAGACTTCAACAACGACGGATATGAAGATATCCTTGTTGCGGGCTTACGTGCCAGTGTCGCTGGTATCACTTTGTCTGTTGCATCGACTTCTTCATCCGAAATTGCATATACAACGCTCCTTAATAACGGAAACAGAGGCTTTGTACAATCCGAATATAAGGTGATGGCTTCCAACGGTTGGACGAAGGCCGGTTCCAGAACTAAAGAAGTTGTTTCGCCTTTAGCGGTAGAGGCTGTTGCTTTTAACGGTGCGAGCGCCGCAGATTTCGTCTTTATCAACGGCACGCTGTACAACTATAATGCCCAGACCGGAGAACTTTACAAGCTCACTTCAAACGAATATTCTTTCCGCACAAACTCAAACGGCAGCACAAACAACTTCTGGTTTGAGGGCGAGATCGGCGGTAAGACAGAATTCTTCCGCTCGGTTGCCGTCGGAAACTTTGACGGCAACAATGCAGGACGTGAGCATATTGTGTTTGTAACCTCTGCCGAAACCGGTAACGAGGATAAATATTCCTTCAGCAAGGGTATGATTTCCGCAACCTATCCGGATACAAGCGACAGCTATGAGGCGGCAAACGGCTTTGACCTGACATTGTCATACTGGAGTCCGAACCAAGCGTACGGTGATTACTACGGCTGTACGGCTCAGGTACTTCTCACCGCCTGCGACAGAAACCAGGACGGTGTTATAGCCAAATATAAGGGCGTAAGCTATGCCTACAGCGACCCGGAGGTCAAGGCAGTCATACAGGCTGCGCCGTATTTCTCCGCGCTGAGTGACTCCGGCGAAAACGAAACCGCATATACAATCACAGAGAGTTTCGAGTTGGAGCAGTCCTCATCGAACAATGTTTCCTTCAGCGTCGGAATGTCTTACTCTTACGGAGGGCTTCTCGCCCCCGTTGAGGTGAACATCTCGGCAGGCTACTCGCTTGAATGGAGCAAAACCTATTCCACGGCTCTGCAGAAGGAATATTCCCTGACGGTTAAGGCACGGGCGTACAACACGGTGCTTGTGTCCAGAACGCCTGTATTTATCTACGCCTATGAGATACTGGACGAAAACGGCAAATGGTCGGGAGATACCGCCATAACGCTTTCCATTCCGCAGCAGCCGGTATATCAGCAGCTGAGCGTTGACGACTACAACGGCTTTGTTGATGAGTATAACGGTTATATGAATAACAAGGACTATCATGCCGTCATAAGGGAATCGGATAAGACAGACAAAGATAAAAAATACTATTATCCCTTGGTAAAAATAGATAAAGCGGCAAACTGGCTTGACGGAAACGAGGGCAACCCGTTTATGTACAATCAGCTCGGCTGGGGCGTTTACAGCCATTTGGGTGCAGAGCAGCTCAGTCAGCTCGCCATTCGACTCGGACATAACGGCGGTCTTAACGAGGTTTCGTGGCAAAAAAGCAATATAAAATCCGTTTCCGAAGAAATGTCGCACGGTTTTTATTTCAACTTCTCCATCAGCTACGGCGTGTTCGGCGACGGTATCCTATTCTCGCACGATGTGGGGTTTGAAACAAGCCTTAACTACAGCAACGGCTCGGGCGTATCCACCACAACGACATCGTCCGAAGGCTGTACCGGCGTGGTCAATGATATCGACGGTCCGGATCTTGCCTCAAACGGAATCCCTCAAAACGTATACACGCAATATACCTTTGACTGGACGCTCGGTCAGTGGTTCCGACACCTTTACGGCGATGAAAACAACAAGACCATCTTTATAGGCTATAACTTGACAAATCTCAGTGCTCCTTCACCGGCAGTGGTCGACCTTGAGGCAGAACTGCTTGACGAAGACGAGATACGCCTTACTTGGTCGCAGCCCGATAAAACTCCCGGCTGGCCGGATGCGGAGGGCTACTATCTTTATCAAGTTGAAAACGGTGAATATAACAGGATTTCAAATCTTATTCCTGTCGGCACGACCTCTTATGACATTTCCGGACTTAAAACCAATACAGAGTACGAATATGTGCTTACAACCGTTTGCAAGGTAGACGGAAAGGATAAGGAAAGTGCCTGGTCAAACTCTGCAACCATAACAACAGCAAAGAGAGACTATAAGGTCAACTATAAAATCGACAACGAGAAAGCCGCCGATATCAGTGTGCGGCACCTCGGCAATGTTAATATTAAATCGGGCGATGAGATCAATGAAAACGATATTATTAAAATCAGAGTTTCGCCAAAGAACCGGCACTTTGAACTTGTGTCGCTGACTCTTGATAACGGCGGAGAAGAGACTGTATTCAGACCCGACCTCAACGGCAACATAGAGTGCGCGTTTGCACTGGGCGGCGAAGCTAACATATTCGTATCCACACGAAAAACATTCGATTCGGCTGAGGTCATCTTTGTCGGCGAATATAAGAACGGCGAAGACCTTCTCGGAACAGTTACCGCAAAGGTCGGTGAAACAGGTCTGCCTGCTCCGGGCGGCACGGTGACCGGCGATGTAACATTTACCGCCGTTCCGCAAAACGGCTATACACTGAAGTCGTGGAGAATAACAGATGCCGAAAACAATACGGATATTGTTAACGCGGCAGGCTCAAATACCTACACGCTTACCCTTGGCTCAACAAGATACACCGTCGAAGCGGAATTTGAAAGAGTTTCCGAAACCGACAGACCCGTGAAGCTGACCTATTCCGTTGCAAGCGGCAACGAAACCGGTATGGCGGCAACAAAGCAGACCTATCAGTCCGGTACCGCTGTTCCCGTGGGAACGAAAATCAACTTCATCGCTCAGGCGGCAGAAGGCTATAGGGTGCAAAAGCTCGTTATCACCAAAAACGGAATTCCCGACACGGTAATAACAGATAATAGGCTTTACGATATGTACGAGTATGAGCTCACCGTTGATACCCAAACCGATATCAAGGTATACTTTACGGAGATCGAAAAATATACGGTCACAGTTGATATGCCGAATAAGAACGCCGAAATTACCGTTAAAAACGGGACATCGGATTTTGAAAGCGGTCAAAAGGTCAATTTCGGCGATGAAATCACCGTAACCGTCAAGCCGAAGGATGGATACCGTCTTGCCGACACAGAGAGCTGGTCCGATAACGGCGACGGGAGCTATACCTACAAGACCGGCAGAATCAAGATGGAAACGCATATCCGTGTGGCGGTAGAGGAAATTCCGGAATACACCGTCACCTTCCCGACAATGATTGAGGGCTGTGTGCTGACAGTGCGCAGCAAAAATGAAAAAATCACAAGCGGCAGTAAAATTCGTGAAGGCACAATTCTTGTTGCGAGTATCGTGCTTGAGCCGTCATATATCCTCAAAGGCTGGTACATCGGCGGCGAATTCAGTCCCGAAACCAACAAGACCGAAGTTTCCTTTACGGTGGACGGAGACACCCTTCTTTCCGTAATCGTTGAAAATGTAAAAGGCGACAAGGGTGATACCGGCATCGGAATCAAATCAGCAATTATTGACGAAAGCGGAAACCTCATTATTACTCTTACCGACGACACGGTGTTAAACCTCGGAAAGGTCACCGGAGATAACGGAAGTCAGGGCGAACAAGGTGTTCCCGGTGCCGCAGGAGTAGGAGTTAAATCCGTCGCAATTGATGAAAACGGAAATCTGGTCATAACACTTACAGACAACAGCGTGCATAACCTCGGGAAAGTGATCGGAGATAACGGAAGTCAGGGCGAACAAGGTGTTCCCGGTGCCGCAGGAGTAGGAGTTAAATCCGTCGCAATTGATGAAAACGGAAATCTGGTCATAACACTTACAGACAACAGCGTGCATAATCTCGGAAAGGTAGTCGGAGATAAAGGCGAACAGGGCGTGAATGGCGTTGGTGTTAAATCCGTTATGATTGATGAAAGCGGCAATTTGATTATCACTCTTACCGATGAGACCGTACACAATGCCGGACGGGTGACCGGAGATAAAGGTGACAAGGGCGATACGGGCAATGTCGGAGTCGGTGTAAAAACCACCGAAATCGATGAAAACGGCAATCTAATCATCACCCTTACCGACGACACTGTGCATAACCTCGGGAAAGTAGTCGGTGCAAAGGGCGAAGCCGGTACTGCAGGAACCAACGGCATTAACGGTACCGGAATCAAGTCCGCTCATATCGACGCAGACGGTAATCTTATCCTCACCTTTACCGATGGAGTTATAACCAATCTCGGAAAAATCGTCGGAACGGACGGGAAAGATGGTGTCAATGGTAAAGATGGTACCAATGGCAAAGATGGCAAGGACGGAAAAGACGGTCTCGGTATTAAAGGATGCCGCATTGACGACGGTGGAGACCTGATAATAACCCTGACCGACAACACAACGCTGAACGCCGGCAACATTTCCGCGATCAGCGATAAAGTCAGTGTTTCCAAGCCTCTTGCAACCGCAGCAGTTTCTCTTTCCGGAGTGTCTCTTCTTTGGAATATTGTTTCGCTTGTTGCGGCGATTGTAAGGAAGAAAAAACTAATTTAATTCAGATGATTGTTCGAATTTAAAAGGATGCAAGGCCTCCGGCTAATCGGAGGTCTTGTCCCACCCAGCAAAGCGCAATCGGCGAAAAGCGGTTGCGCTTTTTCACTGACCGCCCCATACAGCGAGAAACGCCGGAGAGCCGCCAGCGAAGCAGCGAAAGCACATACCGATAACTTGTCACGCACTATTCAAAAAGATGTGGTATAATTTTTTTGAAAAAGTTTGAGATTTGATGTAGTATTCGCCGCTAAAACCGTAGTATATAGGTGAAGCCGGAAAGGAGGCGGTGTGATGATAGACGATGAAAAAATCATAGAAATGTTTTTCGAGCGTTCAGAGCAGGGCATACGGGAAATGGACATAAAATACGGAAAAGTTTGCCACAATCTTTCCTACCATATCGTAGGGAGTCGGCGGGACGCGGAGGAATGTGTAAATGACGCTTATTTGGGTGCATGGAACGCCATTCCCCCGGCACAACCTAACCCGCTGTTGTCGTATCTTTTGAAAATCGTTCGGAACATTTCGCTCAAAATCTATTGGAGAAAGGAAGCAGCAAAACGAAGCAGCCATTACACGATTGCTATGGAGGAAATCGAAGCCTGCATAGCAGCCCCTAACACAGTAGAAGCAGAGATTGAAGCCAGAGAGCTGGCCCGTATCATTGGGGATTTTTTGGATACGCTGACTGCCGAAAACCGCGTTATCTTCATGCGCCGCTATTGGTTTGCCGACAGCTATAAAGACATAGCCGAGTTTGTAGGACTTTCGGAGAAAAATATCTCCGTCCGGCTGACCCGTATTCGTCAGAAAATGAAAGAGTATTTAGCGGAGAGGGAGGTGTTTGTATGAACTCTAAGAATTTTTCCGAAGCAATGAACAAGTTGGAAGATAAATATATCACAGAAGCAATAACATGCAACCATATGAGCAAAACTGGCACACACGGGCATATTAAAAAAGGTTTTTTAATTGCTGCACTTATCGCAGCTCTCTTGCTGCTGTGTGCTGCTGCATATGCAATTATCCGTTCTTACTCAACGACCATCGAAAACACAACCCTATATTGGTATACAGATGCTGGCGTAGTGGATTCCAGACAACCGGGCTTGCTTTCACCAGAAGAAGCTGCACAGAAACTTGCGGTATTGTTCATGGAGGACTTGAAAACAGACAGCGAGGAAAGAACCTTTAAGGTAACGGAATATAAAAACCTTTCTGTATCTGTTATGCCGACAAGTCAGATTGATGCGGAAACTGCTGCAATTTATTCCTTGAGGGAGGAAGAAATCTCCCCTGACACATGGCTTGTGGAAATCTCCGTTTCCTATAAATACGAGGGAATATTAAGCCCTGTCGGACCGAGTAATGGGGAGTGGATTGACATTCTCTATCAAGCAAGCCCTATCGGATTTTTAATGACAAAAGATGGCAATTCCTATTCGCTGCAATCGAGATATAGTTAAGACAAAGTGGTGCAACACTATTCACAAAGCGCAATCGACGAAAATCGGTTGCGCTTTTTCACTGCCTGTCCCATACAGCGAGGAACGCCGCAGGGCGGCAAGCGAAGCGGCGAAAAAGTACGGCGTTCATAGAAATGTTGCATATTTGAGCGGAGATGGAAATTGAAAAGCTCGCACTTTGCATGGTATAATCATATTGGATAGTTATAAGTGATTTGAATAATCCTTCTGCCCGCCGACAAAGCAAAAAAACCCGACCTGATTTTGGAGGTGAACAGTATGAAGAAAAAGAAGTTATGGATTGCGATCCTCGTGGC
>OGOX01000627.1_pt1 | contig 25963 bp, 19 predicted proteins | sample 1552761 | NCBI WGS metagenome assembly OGOX01 (sample SAMEA2580212, study PRJEB22360) | human gut metagenome | biome: human gut; feature: human-associated habitat; material: faeces | place: Denmark | collected 2008/2010
GGTTTTAACCGTGGGAGTATGTCAATGTAAAATCAAACCCTGTGCTGCCCATTCTCTCAGTAAGTCTGTCATCCACAAAATACCATCCCCTGGTTCATCTATTTCAATCGGTTCTTCTGCTGGCTCAATGCTTACTACAAAACTAAATAATGCATTCTTTATATCTGGCTCATCTGTCTGTGTCAAAAGCCCTTCCGTCTCACCGACAACTGGAGAAAGCTCTTCAATTCCCCATTTCTCTTGAAGTTTGTCTGAAATCTCTGCTTCAATTGTCACTTCAAATGCATATGTGCCTGCTGCGCCATCTTTTCCCGCACAGATTGATGCATTAACTTCAAGACCTTTTGAAACTGCATTCTCAAACTGCACAGCTAATTGTTCTTTCTCATCATCTTCATGCGGACAAAATGTAGTCTGAAGAGTATCAAATATCTGCTTTTTCTTTTTATCCTGATCAAAAGCATTTTCTGGATCAGCTTCTTTCATTCCTTCTATTGCTGCATCCACATATGGTGTAAGAAGTGGCTCCCAGTCAACGACAAATGTTTTATCTAACTGTCCCTGCTCAATCTGCATATCGATGCGTTCCAAAAGCTGCCCTATCTGATCATTTTTCAGATTAATCGTGTAAGAGCCTGCATCATGTGCCGCCGCAAGACCTGAAAACACCCCTATCAAATCATCATATTTAAACTCATCCAGACCTATTGAAGAACCTACCAGACCAATCCAGTCTTCTGTAATTGAATCTGCTGCCTGCAGCACATTCTCATTCTCTTCCTCGTCAATGCGGTTCTCCTCTGTCAATTCCGATATCATCTCTTTAACCGATTCTGTATTTAAATATGCCTTAGTACCAAATACACGAAGTACATCCTCTGATACAAAATCAAAAAAAGTTCCATCACCATTTGGTGCACTTAAATACAGCATGTCCACAGATGCACTGTCTGGCGTCATACGGATCGTCATTCCGGCCGATACTTCCATATCACCAAGCGTCATTGAGGCTGAAAACATTTCAGTTCCCTCTTTTATCCGCCGTGCTTCTGTGACCATATCTGCAATCTTTCTTATTCCACCCGTTTCCTCTTCTGCAAAAGTATTCTGTGCCGCGCTGACAAAAATCACTGTCCCTGCCGCAAACAGCATCATTCTTTTTCTCATGAAACGTTCCCTCCATACACTATATGTTGCCACTTTCATTTCCAACATTACTCTCCTGCATTACACAGCTTTATCATACCCATACTACCATACTACGCCCTTTTTTGCAAAGATATTACGCTTACAAATATCTTACATTTTACAACAAGCGTTACTGTTGACTGGTTTCTTTTGATATGGTATACTATATACAACTAGATGGACACATTTTTGTATGTTCCGTCAAAAAATTTAAGGAGGTTTTTTTACCATGGATATGTCTTCTTTTTCTCTGGAAGGTAAGATTGCGCTGATTACTGGCGCTTCCTATGGTATCGGTATGGCTATCGCTAAGGGTATGGCTGCTGCCGGTGCTACAATCGTATTTAACGATATTAAGCAGGAGTTAGTTGATAAGGGTCTTGCTGCATACGAAGAAGCTGGAATCAAGGCTCATGGCTATGTTTGTGACGTTACTAATGAGGACGCTGTAAACGAGCTTGTTGCAAAGATCGAGGCTGAGGTTGGTGTAATCGACATTCTCGTAAACAATGCCGGAATCATTAAAAGAATCCCGATGTGCGAGATGACCGCTGCTCAGTTCAGACAGGTTATCGATGTTGACTTAAATGCTCCGTTTATCGTAGCAAAGGCTGTTATTCCGAGCATGATCAAGAAGGGTCATGGAAAGATCATCAACATCTGCTCCATGATGTCTGAGCTTGGACGTGAGACCGTATCTGCTTATGCAGCAGCTAAGGGTGGCTTAAAGATGCTGACCAGAAACATCTGTTCTGAGTACGGTGAGTACAACATTCAGTGTAACGGTATTGGACCTGGCTACATTGCTACTCCACAGACCGCTCCGCTTCGTGAGATTCAGCCAGACGGTTCCCGTCATCCGTTTGACCAGTTCATCATTGCCAAGACTCCGGCAGCTCGCTGGGGAGAGGCTGAGGACCTGGCAGGCCCGGCAGTATTCCTTGCTTCTGATGCTTCCAACTTCGTAAACGGACATGTTCTGTACGTAGATGGTGGTATCTTAGCTTACATTGGAAAGCAGCCACAGTAATTTATCTGATGAATCAATCGTACTTAAATAGTACATAAAAAGAAAGCTTCGCGTTGTTTGACACATATGCGGAGCTTTCTTTAAGCATAAAAAGCTTTGCTAAATACAATATAGAAAGGTGTGGATAAATCGTTATGCGCATTGCACTGGTAGATGATTCTGAAATTGAACGTGGGATACTTCTGTCTTTGATTACTGACTATGGATGCGAAAAGCAGATTTTATTTGAATCTGATTGTTTTGACAGCGGAGATGCTTTTTTGTCTTCCTTTTCGTCTGATAAATACGATATTGTTTTTATGGACATTTTTATGAATGGTATGAGCGGTGTTGAGACGGCAAGCAAAATGCGTCAGATTGACAGCCATGTTATTTTAATTTTTCTGACTGCCTCTGCTGATTACATGCCAGATGCCTTTCGTGTCCATGCATTTCACTATATTCTAAAACCATATCAGAAAGATGCGATTTTTGCATGTCTGAATGATGCCTCTTTGCACCTTCCAGCTTCTGAAACCTTCATTTCATTCTCAGTAAATGCAATTGAGGTTCGCATTTTTGCTTCGCAAATTGTATGCATCGTGGCTGACTCTCACTATACATGGATCACTGACCGAAACGGTCAGAAATACCATCCTTGTGCTGCCTTTGGTACATTCTCAAAACAGCTTTTATCTGACCGTCATTTTCTTCTTGTCAGCAGAGGTGTCCTGTGCAACATGGATGATATTAAATGCTTTTCTTCTGGCAGCTGTCTTCTTTCAAACGGACAGACTCTTCCAGTTACACTGCGCAATGCCAAGCGTCTTGAACAAACCTGGCGTGACTACTGTTTTTCAAAGACACGAGATCAAACTTTGGAAATTTGATTTTTGCTTTTCATTCATAAATTTTGCTTTTCGTTCATACTATATTGACTTTTTCGCATAAAAGCGTTAAATTTTTTGTACTACATCAACATTGCTTCACACACATTAGTTGGTTAGTTTCTTATTTTACACACTTTCTTTGTACAAAAAAAGACCGGCTCCCACACACCGGTCCTTTTTTGTTGTCTTTTATTTTGATCCAACTTTCTTAAAGATTACAACAACAGTTTTTAAGATAATTTGAATATCAAGCTGAATACTCCAGTTATCAATATATTCACAGTCCAGACGAACTACTTCCTCAAAATCTTCAATGTTGCTTCGTCCACTGACCTGCCACAATCCTGTCAGACCAGGCTTCATGCTTAGACGTCTCTTATGACGCGCCTCATATTGTTTAAACTCATCTACTGTAGGTGGTCTTGTTCCAACAAGACTCATATCACCCTTTAGTACATTCCAAAACTGTGGAAGCTCATCAATACTAGTTGAACGAATAAATTTGCCGACCTTTGTGATTCTCGGATCATCCGTCATCTTAAACATAAAGCCCTTCATTTCATTCTTTTCCATAAGCTCGGCCTTGCGCGCCTCTGCATCCTGATACATAGAGCGCACCTTATAAATATAGAAATAACGGCCATTTTTTCCCACACGCTTTTGCTTAAATATGAGTGGTCCAGGAGACTCTAGCTTTACAGCTGGTGCGATAAAAAGCATCACAACTGCTGTAATCATCAGTCCTACTATCGCTCCTACAATGTCTATTATACGCTTCATTACAAGCTTGTTAAAATCAAAAAATCTTGGTGCCACGCTGAGCGCATAGTGATTTCCAATCTGAGTAACTTCTCTTTGATAACCTGCGCCAAGATGATCAAGAAGGTCAATATTTACATGAACAATTACACCCATCTGAGCAAACTGCTCAGCATACTCAATGATTTCGTTTTTTCTTTGATCATCAAGCACTAAAAATACTTCATCAACAATTTCCCTGCTTGCTACCTCAATCACATTGTCGCCATTTGCCACAACACGATAGCCTTCGATATCTTCTCCAACATAATCACCATCTGTAATCGCAAGCGTAATCAGATAATTCTCGTAAGTATTATATCGTTTTAAGTCCTCTGCAAGCGTTTTTACACGATCAGATGTCGTCAATACAAGGAGATGATCTGCTTTTTTATTTTTAAAAATAGTACGAAGCATTCTCTTACAGATTAAATGTGTCACAGCCATCAGCACTATATTGATCAGTACTGTTAATGCCCATACACTTCTGCTGATCAGCTCTGTATTTTTAGTAACATAAAATACGGCAATAAGCACAGCTCCCATAATAATATTTAACTTGATCGTATATGTAATTTCTTCATATTTGTTTCGCTTCATGAAATAACGATTCATGTTGAACGACAGAAATACCAAAAAATAGCTGATCAAAATCATCCAAAGAGATGATAATACGGAAGAAAAATCAAATATAAACTTCCGAAAAATGGATGCAAGAAAACAAGCTGCAATATAGCTTATCACGAGGCAAACCGCGTCAATCCAAATCAGCAGATAATCCTGCATGTTTTTCCTTTGTTGACTCATGTTCAGAAATTCCTTTCCCTTTATTTCTTTGGTTTATTGTATCATAATTCTTTTCTTTAAACAACTTGATTTTTTTCTTTTCCTGTTTACTTTTACTTTAAAAAAAGGTATAGTATCAGCGAAGTAAACGAATATGGAAAGGCATGGTATTTATCGTGAATCTTACAAAACCTGTTATTTTAGCATCTGGCTCCCCACGCCGAAAAGAATTGTTAGCTCTTGCCGGCTTCAATTTTACTGTCTGCCCGGCAAAGGGCGAGGAAGTCACCACAAAAACGCTTCCATGTGATATTGTATGTGAACTGGCTCATCAAAAGGCATTTGAAATTGCAAAGGCACAAAAAGCTCCTTGCTATGTGATTGGCGCTGATACTATCGTTGCATTTGAAAATCGCATATTGGGAAAACCAAAGGACAGCGCAGATGCCGTGCGAATGGTTTCCATGCTTCAGGGCAACACACATCAGGTCTATACCGGTGTGACACTAATTGAAGTCTGCGCTGATGGCAGTCTTCGCGAAAAAAGCTTCTACGAGGAGACAAATGTACATGTCTGCCAAATGACAAAGGATGAAATTGCCTCTTACGTTGCAACAGGAGAACCACTTGATAAGGCTGGAGCCTATGGAATTCAGGGTATTTTTTCAATCTATGTCTCAGGCATTGAAGGCGACTATTTTAACGTTGTTGGCCTTCCTATTTCTCGTCTTTATCATGAATTTGCTGCTTTTCAAAATGCAGCTCACAAATAAGTGTTCAGCTCTCTTAGGCAAATTAAGGCGGTACCCTTACGGATACCGCCTTGTTTATTTTGGGCTAATCATTTTTATTTACTTTTTGCTACGCTTTGTAAGAATGATCATTGCCACTACTGCTGCCGCAAGAATAATTCCAATCACAACCAGAATAATTCCGATTATTCCGCTGGCATCCTCAATACCAAGAATCTGGTTGATTTGACCAGACTGTGTGGTTGGCATTGGAAGTGTTGTGCTGGCTTCTGATGCAGCTGATGACGGTGCCGTGCTTGGTGCTGTGCTCGGCGCTGTACTCGGTGCTGTACTCGGTGCTGTGCTTGGTGCTGTACTTGGCGCTGTGCTTGGTGCCGTACTTGGCGCTGTAGTCGTGGTTGTCTGTGCCTGCGTTGTTACTTCTGGTGTCGTAGTCGTTGGTGTCTGCGTTGTTGCCTCTGGTGTCGTTACCATCGGAATCTCTTCTGTCTTTGTTGCACCACATACTGTACAAGTATAAAGCTTTTCTCCAACTGCAGTTGTTGTTGCTTCTTTCTGTACAACACCATCATTCCATGTATGATTCTCATTCACAGTAAATCTTACACTTGCCAAATTGCCGGCGGCATCGGCTGCTGTAAATACATACGTGCCTGCCTTTGTAATTTCATGGGTAAAGGTATCATTTGTATTTAAGCTGCTTTCTGATGCAATCTCCTGATTATTTAACTTAACAGAATATAGATTTTCATCTTTTACCGTAAGTGTAATCTTTTGATCTAAACAATATATCTTATTAGATTCAGCTCCGCTAATCACTGGTGGTGTCTTGTCAAGCTTAATGCTTATCTGCTTTTCCTGACTAATTGCTCCACTTGAAATATTCATAAGATAATATTTCATTGTGTAGCTTCCCTCTTCGGTGATTACGATTTGTTTGTTTGTTCCAAATGATCCTCTGTCATTCGTAAATGCAATATAGAAGCCATCTGGTGCTTTCAGCGTAGCATTTGCACGATCCCAGCCATTACTTCCAAGACCCTGCGTTAAGAATTGTGCATCTACATTTACAGTGTACTGCGGATCATATTGTCCACATACAGTACAGATACCATTTGCATAGCTGTGACCGTTGTGCACTGTAATGGTAATGCTTGCTTCATTTCCTGCTGCATCAACTGCCTTAATAGTCTGTTCTGTCTCTGCTGGAGAAACTGTAAGCGTTCCTTCTGCAGTCAGCGATACTGGAGTACCATTTACTGTAACCTGTACAAGATTTGCATCACTAATTGTAAGTGTCGGAGCCTCACAATATGTCTTTTTGCCTTCTACGCCGCTAATTACAGGCGCTGTCTGATCGAAATTCGCTGTTAATGTCTTCTCTGTACTGATAACCTTGCCGTCTGTGCTTAGCAGATAGTAGGTAATCTTGTTTTCGCCTTCATTTAATGTAAGATCAAGACTAGTTGCTGTGCCAAATGATGACTCATCACTTGTCTGGCTGATATAATAACCTGTAGGCGCTGTCAGTTTAATGGTATTTTTACGGTACCAGTTTCCTGCTGCATCTGGTGTTGTCGGCACTGCATCTGGTACATCATTGGACTGTACTGCCGGTGCCTTATAATTAGGATCAGATGCTCCACAGTGAACACAAACACCATTTTCAAATGTATGAGTTCCATTTACCGTGATATGAACTGATGTCTCATTTCCTGCCTTATCGCGTAATACGATTTCCTGAACGCCTGCTGCCGGTGATGCAGTAAAGCTTCCATCTGAATTTTGGCTTACTGACTCTGGAATGCTGCTTGATGCAAGATCAAGGTTTTCTTCCACAACACTAAAGGTTACTGCTTCACAATAAACCTTTCCTTCTTCAAGACCATTGATCTGTGGGGCTTTTGTATCAAGATACAATTTACGTGTACGCAGCTCACTGATTGTTGTATTATCTTCTTTAATCAGATAATACTCAATCTCATTTTCACCTTCCTCTAATTCAATATCAAGAGTCGGCATTCTGCGTAATCTTGCGTAAGGATTTTCAACAATGTTGTAGCCTTCTGGTGCAGTAAGAGTAATGTATTTGGTGCGATACCAGCCATCTGTACCCTGTCCGTCTGCCGCAGTACCATCCTCATTTAATGCTTTGAGCGTGATATCAGGAATATTTGTATCTTCTGTAGGTTCTGGCACATAATCAGGATCACTGGCATCACAGATGACACATTTTCCCTCTGAGAATGTATGACCATTATTCACGATTACATTTACAGTAGTCATGTTTCCTGCCTCATCTACTGCTGAAACACTTAACTGATTTTCTCCTGGCTCTAACGTAAAACTTCCATTTTCATCAAGTGAAACTGGCTGTCCGTTTACTGTAACTGTAACAGCATTTTCATCTGTCACCGTTACTGTCTGTGCCTCACAATATGTTTTTCCATCTTCAATTCCTTCGATAACAGGCGGTTCTGTATCGGCTGGCTTTGTCGGATTTACAGTCACATTTACTAATGCAGTAATTGTATTATAGATAGACGTGTCTTCTGGTGTATAAACTGCCGTATAAGCACCATTTTCCGGGATAATGCTTGCTTCAAGCCAGCTCCATCCTTCAGGCAATTCAACAGTTGCAAGTGACTGTCCCTCATCAATACTGATACTGTCCGGACACTGCGTCTGCGGTGTCGGATCTAATTTATTGATCTTGATTGTAATGACAATATTTTCTACTATATTGTAGTTTTCAGTGTCATTTGGAACATAACGAACTGCTGCTGATGCTTCCTCTTGTGCTGGAAGTGTCGTTGCCGGATCAGTCTGCCACTCAAAATGACCATTAGAATCACTCGGAAGCTCAATCTCTGACAATGGTCTTGTCACATATCCTTCCAGTCCAACTGGAGGTGTATAAACCGGATCCATCTTCTGAACTGGTTCTGGGGTTGGTTCTGGCGTTGGCTCCGGTGTAGGTTCAGGCGTTGGCTCTGGCGTTGGTTCTGGTGTCGGCTCCGGAGTTGGTTCTGGCGTTGATTCGACTGACTTTTCAATTAACGTTACATCATTTTCAATTGCCATACCTGATACAACATCAGTCAGCGTGCCATCTGCTCCTGCCATCTGCCACTGACATCCATCTGTAAAAATGCTGTCTGGCACAATACCATTTGTATAGACAACAGAATCCTCTCTTGCTTCATCTGCATAATCAAGTGTCCACTTATAGACACGTGAGTAACTCTCGTCTGTCTTTTTAATCAATACAGGCATCTGATCCGTTCCCATAAGCTGTGAAAACTTTGGATCTGTAAAACCTGAATTTAATGACCATGCTGCCGCTCCATCTGCAAACTGTGATGTGTCAAGTACTGTTACACCTGCAGGCGCTTCTGTCACAAAAAGACTGTTTTCTACGCTTTCCTTATGCTCTGTAAATGCAGCTGATACGCTTCCATTTCCTGTTGTGCTCGAATATCCTGGCGCATAATTTAACAGAATCGGCGTAACTGCATCTTCTCCCAACATATTTGTAATGCTGAAATTACTTGAGTAAACAGATTCAATCCTGTTTTCATTATCAGCAGCAAACTCACTTACAAACGCATCACTTTTTGAAGAAGTCACTGATGCGCCTGATGTGACGCAGGCACTAATGCTTCCTTCATTTCGTCCTGTTAACACACCTGCATCTGCATTTGACGTGATAGATGTGTTTTCCAGTTTAAGCTCTGTAACATGGCCTGCACTTCCAATATAGCCAAATACACCTGCAAGCGCATTTTGCGCAATATTTTCAATAGGCTGTGTTCCAAGCACTGCTGCCTGTTCTTCTGATACCTTGCTGACTAAGTCCACACCGTTTATCTGGTTCAGAATGATATTACTGATACTGTAACCATTTCCATCAAATACACCGTCATAGCTTTTTCCTGTCTGTGTCTCGACATTATAATATCCAAGCGGTGTCCATGAATACGCTGCTAACGCGCTCATGTCAATATTATCGGCTAAGCTTACATTCTGTGTCTCTAAATCTCCTGCATAAAAATGCTGAACAAACCATGCCAGTTCTCCTGCATTCTCAATCTCATATGCACGGATATCGCTGTAGCCAAGCTGTGCCATATCCTGATTTTCGATCACCTGCGGCTGCTCAAATTCTGTATATCCATTTATCTGAGTAACTCCATTTATATATTGGCTTTGTTCCTCTGCCGATACTGGAATATTAATCATTAGCATAGCGGCTGATGTCAACACTGCACTCCATTTTGCTTTTTGTCGTTTCATCTTTATCATATCGGACCTCCTGTCCGGTCAGGGTCATTCTCCCTCACCTTTTCTTTACTTTCAGTATAACAGCCGTTCTCTGCAATGTCACCTTAATAAAACACGTTATTTTTTACAAATTCCTTACGAAAACTAATAGCGCTCTTTTAAAAACTCTGATACATTCGTATGTCCATAGTGCACAAGCTTGGCATCAAACTCTGCCATCTTTTTCTGAATCATATCCTTATCTTTTTGTTTTAACAGACTGCTTTTCTCATACCGCTCAACCACTTCTTTTGCATCCTTATATGACTGCAGCGTAAGATCCTTATAATTATTTTCCAAATACATTTGAACTGTATTTAATTTTTCTTCGATTTCCTTTAATGCCTTTTTTCGTTCAAACATTGATATTCTCCCTTCTCATCTGCACAAATTTATATTGGCATACCATTAAATTTATGTTATACTAAATCTAGTATAACACTTTTTCAGAAAAGACAGGAGGTTTTTTTATGCCAACACCACATAATAATGCACAAAAAGGTCAGATCGCAAAAACTGTTTTAATGCCTGGCGATCCGCTGCGCGCAAAATTTATCGCTGATACCTTTTTACAGGATGCCGTTCTTGTAAATGAAGTGCGCGGTATGCTTGCTTATACCGGAACTTATAATGGAAAACCAGTTACCGTTATGGGCAGCGGAATGGGTATGCCAAGTATCGGTATCTACTCCTACGAGTTATTTAAGGAATATGATGTAGACCGTATCATCCGTATCGGAAGCGCTGGAAGCTATAGCTCTGACGCAAAGATTTATGATGTCGTTCTTGCTACTTCCGCAGTCAGTGAGTCCACCTATGCAAAGGTTCAGTCTGGCTACGACAAGGATGAGAGCTATCCATCCAAAGCACTCAATGATTCCCTTCGCGCTGCTGCAAAGCGTCTTGGAATTAATATGATTGAGGGTGCAATTCACTCTAGTGACGTCTTCTACCGTCAGCCGTCTGATGAAAAGCCAACCTATTGGGAAAAGCTTCGCGACGAGCGCGGCTGTCTGGCTGTTGAAATGGAAAGCTTTGCACTGTTTGCAAATGCTTCGGTACTAGGCAAAGAAGCAGCCTGCCTTTTAACAATCTCTGACAGCTTTATAAGCCCAGAGATCACTACTGCCGAAGAACGTCAGACTTGCTTCACTAACATGATGAAGATTGCTCTTGAAAATTTATAAAACATTATGAAAAAGGTGCGCCAATTGCTTTCCTCGGCGCACCTTTTTTATACATTTAAATATCATACTCCTCGTAGCAATTACCCAACACTTCACAGTCACACTGACTTAACCCAGCGGCAAGCCACTGGGGTTCCATTGACGGAGTTCTAGTGTCTGCGTACATCGCAAGGACTTTGGCAGACACATCTGTTCCGGAGCAACAAAACTCGCGAACAAGCAGTCCTACGACCACATTTGTGTCGATTCGATGGAACTGAATCTTCACATTCGCGTTCTCTGGGCCACAAGATCTCCCAGATGGATACTAAGTCAAATACCCGGGGCTATGAAATTAAACGGTACGAATACCGGAATTCATAATCTTTTTTCTTGAACGAATGATTTCTTCAATCATGTTCTTTTCTTTTTGATACATAGTGGCAAAATTAGATCGACATTTTAGTTTGTTGATCTGTGTATAAGTTTTATTGATACAATACAGTAAGTAAGAGGAATACCAGTCTCTTTGAACTTTTGTCCCATCTGTCAGATGATACATTCGCTGTGACAATTTCTTTGGAATGTAACTATCTGATGTGTGATCGTACTGACTGGCACGATATAAAATCGGTACCTCAACATACATCCCACCTGTTGATTCAAAAAGCTGCTTTGCTTTTGCCTGCAGGTAGCCGGGGCAACGATTTTTTATGGATCTTCCGAAGCGCTTTTTTCGCTTCATTCGTCCATTCTTATCGACCGGATTCTCTGGATTTGCTCTTTTTTGTAGTTTCTTTGCATTTGGCGGTTCTGTGATAAAGCAGTCTCCCAAGGATCGAAGATGATTGACCTGCTCACGGATTGCCAGCGCTCGATTTTCTGCTGCAATCCGACACAGTTCTTGATGTCTTTGTTTCAATTTCTGGTATCGTTTTGAAAAGTTCCATTGCTTGTGACCTTTCTTAACGGTACCATTTTCGTTGTAATGATTCGGATTCATCGCCCTTCGGGATCGTTCCATTGCTCGCAGGATCAAAGCCTCCTGTCTTTCCACATGCTGAATTGAATTTCCTCTTTCTGCCAGATTTTCAAGTCCCACTTCGGTATTGGAAGTGTAGGCGATTGTCTGCGTTCCGATATCACATCCAATATTTCCTTTTCCATAGTAATGTCTTGGTGTGCTGTCTTTTCTTCTTTTTGAGATTGCTTTTCCTTCAACTGTTATATGTACATAGACGCGAAGCCGTCCGCGAATCTTTTTACAGACCAATGAAGCAAAACACGGTCTGTAGGTATCCGTAATAATTCCTTTTGACATCTGATCCACCGCATGAGCATCCTGTAGTTCTGGTTCTGCCAAATATGCAAGAATTGCTTTTTCTTCATCCCAAAGCCACAAATCCTTTGCTTTATATTTACAGGGAATTGTAACTTTTCCGTACTTCACAATCAGCCCTGACTGAGAAGAATCAATGACAAGCCCGCGTGTGGATTGTTTTGCCCGAATCTCCGGAAGATCGCCGCGCTTTTTGAAATGTAACTTTCTTCCGCTCGAATACAATATCGTTTCAATTGCAGCCCAAATATCTTCTGCACGGGAAAGAGCAAAGATGCTTTGAAGATGATACGTTTCTTTTAATTCCATCATTTTGGTCCGGCAAAAATCCCATGTCACCTGATAAGACTCTCTCATCTGATTCATTGAATTGGTAATTTCAGCGCGTTCCTTTTTCAGGTGATTCAGCTTTTGTGTTTCCTCATCTGATAGAACTTCTTTCTTTTCCAGTGCATGGATTGGATCCGATACTTTTCCATACAGTTTCTGCAAGGCACGATATCTCTTTGTGCGCAAAAGCTGCTCCAGATTTCGTTCCATAATACCGAGGAGTTCATTTCCACATTGGCGCAGATGGTCGGCATCCGAAAAAATGCGTCGCTTTTCATCTTCGCTTATATCAGCTTCAAAAACAACAACATGTCGATTTGATTTTTTATGGAACTTACGCAATGCTTTTTGATATTCGTCTGGCTCCTGCTTTTTCCGAATCGCCATAAAACTCCTTTCTTTCCCGGTAATCAACTTAGGAATCTATCGATTGCTTTTTCTTATTAATAGTGAATATATACTCCTCATTACTATAATTAGTATATCATACTTTACAAGAAATCACAAACACGAAATTGATAATTGCCTGTATAATAATTCGACAAAATTCGACATCATTGTCTAATTATTCAACAAATTTTCTTAGCCTGCTAACTGACTTTTATAATTGGTAAGAATTAGAATCGTTTAACGTCAGGCTCTCCAGACGACAGGATGTTTCATTTGATAGTTACAATGGTTATTACTATGATATTCATTGTCAGTCACGTTCTTCATCCGTCAACTGGCATTTTCCTTTAATTTCTCAATGTGCAAGTTCAAAGAATGTGATTTTTTCCCGATTTAATAGCATAAATTTTTTAATTAAATGTGCCTTTTATGTTGTTAGATCTATAATGTGTATTCAGAAGATATCGACATTAAAGATTTAGAAAAATATTTCTTGGCTTCATCCCAGGTTTTCGCCTAAAATTTTTATAACAAATCACTTTCTTCCAAAGTGGAAACAGCCCTTTTTCTCATATGGCTCACTCTCGTAGGAGACAAGCTCATATCCGATCTCTTTGATCTTATTTTTTGCCCACGGAATATCCAGTGCATCCTCACTGATTACAACAGTCTCTCCATCCTTTGCTGATGAGGAGACTTTTTTTACCTTGAAATTGTTGCGAATCAACTCGTTCATATGTGCCTCGCACATGCCACACATCATTCCGTCGATTTTTAATGTTGTCTTGATCATATTATCTACACCTGCCTTTTCTTAGCAAAATCATACCCCCTTGGGGTATGTTTATCGTATGCCCCAAGAGAGTATTTGTCAAGTGCGAACTCTATTATTGAAATATTTTATCACCTGGCACTGGTGAATTGCTCCGTCACCATATAGCTCTGCTATCAAATCTCTAGCTGATCGAAGTACAGTTCCTTGCATTCTCTCAAATAATCCATGCCCTTCTCGCCCATGAATGGAAGATGGTGGGCAATCTGTGGTTTTCCAGAGAACGGGAAACTCACACAGGTAAAATAGGTGTCCTGTGGCACGCAGCTTTCCATCACGCTATCGCCGAGCACCCACTGGCCATGAAGTGTCTGATATAAATCAAGTCGATCTTTCTCCTTTGCATAGTAGGTAACGTCTGCATTTGGAGATTCAATTGCCTTTAGGCTGTGACTGCAAATCAGAGCAGTCAGTTCAATGTCAAGCTCTCGCATTGCACTGGCTAATCCAAGTAATGTATCGTAATCAGCTTGAATAGTGGCCTGTGCCGGCTTTCTTCTCATGCTTGCCATTGGTCCACCGCCCATCGGCATCAAATCAGCCTGTTTTTCTTCGATGCGAGCAAGCAATTCTTCGTTGATTGGCTCTCCAATCACAGCCGAAATCTGCTTTAACCAGTCGATGGTTCCTTGATAGCCATACGGCGCACCATAGACAAAAGGTGTCCCAAAGCGATCCTTTAAACTATTTCCTGCTTCAAGCGCCTCATTTCGAATAATGAGATTAAGTCTTGCTGCCCCTGCCGTCTCAAGATCTTCAATATCAGATTCAAGTCCCATCACCATTCTACACTTCCAGTCAAATGCTTCACTCATCAGCTGCTGTAACTCCCACACGTCGGAACGGATTCGGTAGGAACCAGCCGACGCACCGATGATCTGATAAGTCTTTTCCTCTTTTTTATAACAATCCTTTGCGATTTGCTTTGCCAAAAGCTTATAGACAGCACGAAGTCCGTAGGTATAATCACCGCGAAAACCTCCATCCTCAAAGGCAACTAACTTTGCATTGACCTTTTCCTGCATATAGCGGCAGACACCTTTGATGTCTGTTCCAATGACAGCAATAACGGCTGATGCCACAACGAAAATTACCTTTGGCTCATAGGTCTCATCAATCTCGACAATCGCCTTTTCCAAGCGAGTGACATCTCCCATTATGACATCATCTTCACTGATATGAGTTGTAAAAAGAGACTGGCTAAGTCGAATGCCAAGCGAGCTGTAAAGGCCACCACCAAAATGAGTTGTTCCAGCCGGGCCGTACTCAAGTACAATCGCATTCTGAATCGGCATCAGGCTCCATATGATCGCCATGCGGTCGGACGCCGGCGGGTAAAATCTACATAGACTCATTTCATCCCTCCTTTTTGTGCCTGAACAAATGCATTCACAACCATCTCGTTCACCTCGAAACCTAGCACATTGTAGGCCTGCATCATGCGAATCATCTGTGTGCCAGATGTTTTCATCTCTTTCGCATTTCCAGCTCCAATGTTAAATTTAGGTTTTAATACTGGATATAGATATTGCAAAGGTCCAATATTGGCTGCTCTTGTCACATATGGATCGCAGTGCGTCAAAATCTCTTTACGCCACTGTTCATCTTGTGCAGTCAAATCCGAGATCTGTAACAGAAGCGGCTTCATTCCAAGACCAGTCAGAAAACTGTGAAGTTCATAGTTGCAAAGCGCTGTATTTCCGCTGAAATATGTTTTTCCACCAAGGATTGGCTTTGCTGCCTCAGAGCGCTCCTTTGCATCTTGATACCAGCCCACGAGTTTTTCCGGAAGTGGCTTTTCAAGAATCTCAAATAATTCTTTGTAAGACTGATAAATGCGGTTCGGATCGCTGTAGCGCTCAAATACGACATACGGCGTGCCAAACTTTCGCTTCATTTTTTTTGCAAGCGCTAATCCAACTGGATGAACGACTAGATTGACCGCTGCCTGCGGTGCTCTTTCGATTTCCTCTGCACTACTATTTCCTGGCAGCTGCATTCCCACTGGAATGCTTTGCTCCTGCAATACGCGGTACACCTCTGTTTTTGTAAAATCACCCAGCCGCAGACCAAGTACATTAACGCAGTCAGTCTTTTCCTGCGGCTGCATCATAGAACAACAGACCTCAAGCGTATGCTCAATGCCTGGCAGATGATCGTCCGTCTTAAAATTCTCTGCATGAACAACCATGACCGGGAAGCCATACTGATCGGTAAATATATCTGCCATTGACTCCACATCGTCTCCTGTGATCTCTGGCACACAGGTAGTTACGATAAAAACAGCCTTCGGATGATATTCATCGTTTAATTCTTCCATTGCTTCCTCGAGCTTTTCCTGGCAGCCAAATGTTACATCATGCTGTTCCAGCACAACTGACACGATCTGACAGCCATCCGCTGACATGCTTCCATTTCCAGATGTCGCCATCTTTGTATAATAAGCGCACTCATCTGGTCCAAGTACCAGCATAACGCTGTCCTTAATCGCGCGAATTGTCAGCATCGCACCCATTAAAGGACAATGATAACCTGGAAACAATGCATAGGACAGCGGCTCGACCTGCTTCATCTTGTCGACCTGACTTAGGTGTTTCAGGCTCTGGAGCATCTTCTCTCCATTTAATCCCATAATATCCTCTTTCTTCATTTTTACGTTATTCACAAAAGTGCCTGAATGCAGAAAAATTGCAAGGGCACTAGATACTCATTTTCAAATTGCTGCATACGCAAGCAGCGGCTTTTCGCGTCCAGGCACATTCAAGATCTCACACTCCACCTGATAGACGTCCTTCATCATCTTTGATGTGATGACATCCTGCGGTGTACCCTCATCGTACTTTTCGCCTTCACGAATTACAATGACATGATCGCTGACTTCCATCGCCTGCGCCAAATCATGCAGCACCATAACCACACCGATTCCCGTCTCGCGATTTAATTTTTTCACCAGATTCATCGTCTCAAGCTGATGAGAAATGTCCAGATATGTCGTTGGCTCATCCAAAAACATGATTTCCGGCTTCTGCGCAAGTACGGTAGCAATCCACACACGCTGCGTCTCTCCTCCTGAAATCTCATAAATTGACTTATTGCGGAATTTCCAGGTGCCTGTGACCTCCATTGCCCAGCGAATGACTTCCTCATCCTCTTTGCTCTTTCCTGCCATTAACTTCTGGTGCGGCATACGGCCATAGCCGACAAGCTCTTTTACGCGAAAGTCAGACGGTGCCGTATGAATCTGTGGCAGCACTCCGAGCTTTTTAGCTAGTGCTTTTGGCTTCATTGTCTGAATATCGCAGCCATCCAGCAAAACATTTCCCTTCTGATAACGAATCAGTCTCGTGAGTGCCTTTAACAGTGTCGATTTTCCAGATCCGTTTGGTCCGATAATTGTTGTGATTTTATCTCTTGCAATCGACACATCCATTTGGTTTACGATCACATGTTCTCCATAGCCAATTTGCAGTCCGCTTGCCTCAAGCTCCATTGAAACTACCTCTCTTTCTGAGCATATACAGGAAGAATGGTCCTCCAAATACACTCATCATAACGCCAACCGGAATCTCTGTACCAGGCCAAATTGTTCTTCCCACTGTATCGGCAAGCAGTACCATCACGCTTCCCGTCAGGATACTTGTTGGAAGTAACACTTTGTAGTCCGAACCGACTAACATTCTTGCAATGTGCGGTGCAACAAGACCGACAAAGCCGATCATTCCGACCTCAGAAACCGTAGCCGCTGCCAAAAATGCGGAAACACCAGACAGCACGATACGGCTCGCATTTACGCGAATGCCAAGATTTTTGGCCATTTCATCTCCCAACTGAAGTGCATTGGCATTTCGGATACAAAAACATGCAAGCACAAGTCCAATCACGGCATACACTGCCATTACACGCACCTGTGTCCAGTTTCCACCTGAGAAACTTCCGTTCATAAAAGACAAAACTCCGTTTAGGTTATCGCTGTTTTGCAGCTGTAAGAAGGAGTTATAGCCTCCTAAGACAGAATTGACAGCGACACCTGACAAAATGATTCGCACCGGATCCACACCATCCTTCCATGCAAGCAGATAGATTAATACACATGCAAGTGCGGCTCCGCCAAATGCAAACAACGGAACAGAATAAGTCAAACTCGGAAACAAAAGAAGAATTGTAATCGCCGCTGCGCCTGCACCTGCTGATACACCAATAGTGCCAGGATCAGCTAAGGGATTACGCATCACAGCCTGCAAAATAGCACCTGCTGCCGAAAGACACGCGCCCACCATAATTGCAAGTACTGCTCTTGGCAAACGCAGATTAAACACGATAATTCGGATTTTTCCAGCTTCGGTATCCCAGAGGCCCCGAAGGACCTCTGAAAGTGGATAGCCAGAACTTCCAATTGCAATGCTAAGTACAAATACCGCTACCAACGCAGCCAGAAGAATGGTCCATACCATTCCTGTCTTTAACAGCTGATTGCCGCTTCGATTATTTTTATTTCTCTTGTGTTCACTCATTACTTTGTCTCGGCTGTGGACTCTTCTGCCTCGTCAGATGCATTCTCCTCGGATGCGTCCTCACCAGTTGCCTCCTCGGATTCCTCTTCCTCGTCAACAGAGATGGTCTCTACTTCGATTCCGTAAAAGTCTGCAACGGTTCCGATCAGATCATTGATGCCGTCGATTACATTGATTCCTGCTGTAGATACATAAGATACTGGCAGATACAGAACTCTTCCTTCTGCGATTGCCGGGATGCTGTTCCAATACTCTGGATTTTCTGCAAATGCTTTTTCCATCAGTTCCTTATGACCCTCTGCATCCTCTGCACCTACACACATAACGATGTCTGGATCATAGTCAAGTGCCTGCTCATAGTCTAACTGCACCATGGAGGACTGGTCATTTGTGTACACATTCTCAAGACCGATCATCGCTGCCATGCTTCCAAGTGTTCCGTTCTCAGTCTGGATATAATGAGCATCACCGCTGGACTGAAGTACCATAACGCTCTTTCCTGCAAATGCTTCCTTTGCTGCTTCCATGTTCTGATCAAGTGCATCAAAACGCTCACGAATCTTCTCACCAGCTGCAGCAGACTCCTCATCAACGGAAAATGCATCAATCAGTGCATTTGTCTGTCCTACGATGGACTCGTATGGAACGGTATGACCTGCATAGATATAGTAAACCGGGATTCCTAAGGATTCCAGTGTCTTTCCTGCAGTATCGGCGCCATTGTAAGCAAGCAAAACCAGATCCGGCTCAAGATCAACAACGCTCTCATAATCAAAATCGTCCGGACTCATAACAGAGAAGGAAACATTTTCGGTGTTCTCCTGAAGATCCTCCGGCCAAGTTACAACCATGCTGTTTGGAATACCAACTAAATTTACACCTAGCTCATACAGTGCCAGAACTGGTGCTGCGGATAAGGAGACAACGCGCTCTGGAACCTCGTCAAGCACGATCGGATCGGTGTAGCCTAACTCCTGCATATCCTCTGGATACTCCAAGACAAACTTGCCCTCTGTATCAACCTCTGCTGCACTTACTGCCTCAGTTGCTGCCTCAGATGTAGTTTCATCTGCAAATACGCTCATTGCGCTAAGAGAACTTGCTGCCATTGCTCCTGCCATGATCATTGCCTGTAACTTTGTATTCTTCATTTTCTTTTCCTTTCTGCCCATAGGCTGCCTTTCGGCTTTGATTCGGTTTATAAATAAAATAAATTATATATTACGCGTCTGCTAAAATACGGTCAGCTAGTTCGTTATAAACGCCCTGCATCACAGAATTTGTTAAAAACTCAAATACTGTTCCTCCCTGATTCTCTGCTTCCTGAATCTCTGGCGAACGCGGAACATAACAGACTACCTGCGTACCAATCTCCTCGACTGCCTTTGCAACAATCTCGCGTTCGTTTTCAATATTTTTTGCGTTCAAAATCAATCCGCGAAGCTGCGCATAGCCTCGCTTGCCAAAATTACGAATTGCGCTTGCAATGTTGTTAGCTGCATATAATGACATCATCTCACCAGATGAAACAACATACACATCTTTTGCATATCCACCTCGAATCGGCATTGCAAATCCACCGCATACAACATCACCGAGCACATCGTAAATCACAATATCTGGCTGATAGGTTTCAAATGCTTCAAGTTCTTCAAGCTTTTCAAATGCAGATATAATTCCTCTTCCTGCACATCCTACCCCTGGTGTCGGTCCTCCAGACTCCACACACAGTACGCCGCCAAAACCTTTAAATACGATATCCTCCAGCGTAAGTTCCTCGCCCTTTGTCTTAATCTGCTCAAGAACAGTTGGAATTCGTTTTCCCCCCATCAGGTTTTTTGTAGAATCTGCCTTCGGGTCGCATCCGATCTGCATCACCTGGTAACCCTTTTTTGCAAGCGCCGCCGACAGATTGGATGTCGTCGTTGACTTTCCAATACCGCCCTTGCCGTATATCGCAATCTTTCTGATATCCTTTATGTTCATCATGCCTCCCTAAAATTAGTTGTAACTAACTTAAGTGGTAATATATCACAGTCGTCCATTTTCTGTCAAGCACTCAAATGATAAAAAAAAGAACTTTAGTTAGTTTTCTATAACTAAAGTTCTTTTTGCCTAATTATTTCTCTTATTTGCACAACTATATTTTTCAATATGGATTCTTCGCATCAGACGGCATTCTCCAGTCGCCGCGAGGTGATAATGATACAGTACCGACCTTAGGACCATCCGGCAGACAGGAGCGCTTGAACTGCTGTGCATAGAAACGTCTAAAGAAGTTATCAAGTGTTGATGTAATCTCCTCTTTTGTCACATTCTTCTGTGCAAATGCTATCTCTGCAAGCTTTTGAATCTTTTCCTTCGTGAAACCATTACGGACAAAATGATATAAAAAGAAATCATGCAGATCGTACTTTCCGATTGTTGCCTCTGTGGACTGTGCGATGTTGCCCTGTGCATCTGGCGGCAGAAGTTCTGGACTGATGATTGTGTCACAGATAGATTCAAGCGTATCATGGACATCTGGATGAAGCTCAGCATAAGCGCGCACCAGATATTTAACAAGTGTCTTCGGCACGCTGACATTTACTGCATACATAGACATATGATCACCATTATAAGTACACCAGCCAAGAGCTAACTCAGACATATCACCTGTTCCAACTACGATACCGCCCTCTTTATTTGCGATGTCCATCAAAATCTGGGTACGCTCTCTTGCCTGCGTGTTCTCATATGTGACATCGTAGCTATCGCGTTTGTGACCGATATCTTCAAAGTGCTGCAGACATGCATCTGTAATATTAATCATACGAATAGTAATGCCAAGCTGCTCCATTAATTTCCATGAATTGGTCTTTGTCAGATCAGTTGTTCCAAAGCCTGGCATGGTTATTCCGATGATATCTGTAAGCGGCCAGCCAAGCATATCATATGCTTCCTTAATGACAAGGAGAGCCAGTGTTGAGTCAAGACCACCTGATACACCTATTACACACTTGCGGATGCCAATCTTTGTCAGACGCTCTGCAAGACCTGTAGCCTGAAGGCGCATGATCTCTTTGCATCTTCCGGCACGTTCTGCCTCTGATGGAACAAATGGATATGGATTTAATGATTCTGGCCAATGTGCTACGCTGCTTGTCTGCGTATGAAGTCTTACATAACCCTTTCCATTTGATGCCATCTGCGAATATCTTGCTGCTGCATAGGAAATACTGTTATTCTTTATTCGGTCGTTATTGATTCGCTCCAGATCAATAAGTGCCTCTGTCGCTTCTTTGTTGCTGTCCGCCAAAATTGTTCCATTTGCTGCAATAATATTGTGACCTGAGAAAATCAGATCAGTCGTACTCTCACCGCTTCCTGAAGAACAATATACATAAGCACACATATTTGTACCGGACTGCATGCGAACTAAGTCTATGCGATACTCTGGTTTCGTTACAACATCATTTGATGCTGACAGATTTGCAATCACATTTGCTCCTGCTGATGCATGGAATGAACTCGGCGGAATATTAACCCACAGATCTTCGCATATCTCGCATGCAAGGCGAATACCATTTCGTCCCTCAATAATCAGATTCGGTGTGAATGGGAATGTGCGCTCACCATTCAGTGAAGCGCCTTCATCATAGAAAATCTCATCATAGCGAATCGTATCTGAAAAACGCTGATCTGCTCCTGCAAACCATCTCTTTTCGTAGAACTCCTTATAATTAGGTACAAATGTCTTAGGCACAATACCAAGCAGCTCATTGCCTTTAAAAATCAGCGCTGTATTGAACAGCATGCCGTCCTTTCTAAGTGGGGCTCCAACTGCAATAAGTGTATCTGACTGCGGCAGATTGTCACATAGATACGTGATTGCCATTCTGCACTGTTCCTCCATAAAGGACTGCAAAAACAGATCACCACAGCTGTAACCGCTTATTGAAAGCTCGCCAAACACAATCAGGTCTGGATTTTTCGCCTCATACTGCTTTACCTGCCTTACAATCTCCTCTGCATTCTCCATCGGTCTTCCCAGCGACGTTTTCATATGAACTGCCACTGCTTTTATATATCCGCTTTTGCTCAATGACATTCTACTACCATCCTCTCTTGTTTCCAGATTTCATATTTCTAGATTCTTATTTTCAGATTTTCAAATCTCACCATATAACTTTTATAGTTTTTGCAAAGCCTCCAAATCTGCTGCAATCTCCTTTGGAACCATTTCTTTCCATTTTCCATCTCCAGCTTTGATGCTTTCCCGAACCTTTGTTGCACTAAAATCCGGGTAGATACGAGGCTCATGACTGATCACAATTTTATCCTTGCGTTCTTTTAAAAATGAAATCTTTTCAATCATTTTTTCTGGCTCATCTCCATCTCTTGGAATTACAAGAAATCGCGATAGTTCAAAAATGCCCTCTGCCTTATACCAGATAGAAAGCTCTGAAAGCTTATCTGTTCCGCACACATAGACAAGCTGCGTATCCTGCCCATATTGTGCTCTTAAATACTGCATTGTATCATACGTTTTAGCGCTTGTCTTTAAGTGTACTTCACAGTCTTCGCATAAAAAGCCGTGAGGCTCAACTGCCTTTCTTAAAAGGTTAAGGCGCTGCTCACCCGACAGAATATCGTTTTTTTCCATCGCCTTCCATGATGTCAAAAAACGATCTGGTGCCGGGATATATAAAATCTGCCAACCTGGCAATTCTCTGGCTGCGATTTGTCCGATCTCTACATGTGCCTTCGTCACCGGGTTGAAGGATCCTCCAATTATGGCAAACTTTTTCACAGTGCTTTCTTCCTTTCTGCAAATGTTATACAGTTCTGATATTGTGAAGCATGCTCATCTTCATCTCGTAGTAATCCGGACTCATATCAATATAATGCTTATGCGGATTCTCGAAACGCTGCTCCTCTTCCCAGATCTCATTGTCAAGCTGTTTCTTTACATAAGCCTGAAGTTCCTGAAGCGTCTTTGTCTTTGTCAGGCGCTTTCCACCCTCAATTACCTTATGAAGAAGCGGCTTTGCAGTACAATTCTCATAGCTTCTATTCTTCCATGGCTTCTCAGGATCTACATAGCGATACGGTGTGCTAAAGTCAACTTTCTCGTCAAAACCGGCAATCAGATCTGAAACTGCATGACCTTCCTCATCATATACACGATATACACTCTTTAGTCCCGGATTAGTGATCTTTTCAACTGTCTCAGAAACCTTAATTCTCGGTGCAAATTTACCATTTTCCTCAACTGCGCAGATCTTATAAACAGCGCCAAAAACAGGATCAGTCTTTGCTGTAATCATGCGCTCACCAACACCAAAGCTGTCAATGCAGCCGCCCTGAGAAAGAATAGAAGTGATTGTATATTCATCTAAGCTGTTTGATACAACGATCTTTGCATCTGTAAAACCAGCCTTATCAAGCATCTTTCTTGCCTTTCTGGACAAATATGCAAGGTCGCCGCTGTCAAGACGAATGCCATAACGTGTCAGCGGGATCCCTGCATCCTTCATCTCCTGAAATACCTTGATTGCATTCGGAACGCCAGACTTTAAAACATCATATGTGTCAACAAGAAGTGTACAATTATTTGGGAATACCTTTGCATAGCTTCTAAAAGCTGTCAGCTCATCGCTGTGTTCCATTACCCAACTGTGTGCATGAGTTCCGCCAACCGGAATACCAAACATCTGGCCTGCACTAACTGTTGCAGTACCATTTACACCACCAATGTAGGAAGCACGAGCACCGTAAATAGCTGCATCCATGTTGTGTGCACGTCTTGCACCAAAATCAGATACACCGCGTCCTGCCGCTGCCTTTACGATTCTTCTTGCCTTTGTAGCAATCAGACTCTGATGATTGATCTGCGCCAAAATTGCAGTCTCAACAAGCTGTGCCTCAATTAACGGTGCAACAACTGTTACAACTGGCTCATTTGGATACATGATCGTTCCCTCTTCAAATGCATAAACATCTCCATTGAAACGGAAATTCTTTAAATAAGCAAGAAAATCCTCATCAAACAGATTTAATGAACGGAAGTATTCAACATCCTCATCCTCAAAATGCATATTTTCCAGATACTCGATCACCTGCTCAAGTCCGGCAAAAATAGAAAATCCGCCGCCATCTGGGTTCCTACGGTAAAATACATCAAATGCTACCTTCTTCTCTGTGTCATTTTCCTTGAAGTATCCATATGCCATTGTCATTTCATACAGATCCATCATCATTGTTATATTTCTTGATTCAAACTGTGTCATTTTCTTTCGCGCCTTCCATCGCTGATATCCAAAATGGATATCTTCTTTCCTTACTTGTACATAAGATATATTGATACCTACGAATTGCTGCGCTGCTGAGAGCTTAGCAATTCTAAAAATATTCGTATTATAAAAATCCAGAGAAGCTGTGAAAAAATTCACATTCCCTGGATTTCTATGATACCCGTGATTGAGACTTACGTCAAGCGATTTTGTTAACTTCTATTTTTATTACATTAAAAAAAACAAATTCTTAGTTTTTTTTCGATATCACAAGTGCTACAAAAAGAGTAAGCACCTCTGCCGCTGGAAATGCCAGCCATACACCCGTGATTCCAAGAAACTTTGGAAGAATCAATGCAAACGCAATGATTGCGACAATTCCTCTGGTGATTGCTACAATTGAGGATTCTTTTGCATGGTCGGTTGCACTCAAAAATCCGGCAAAAATAATATTGATTGCTGCTGCAAAGAAGCCAGCAAAATAGATTCGAATTCCTGGTACTGCATACGCAGCCAACTGTTCTGAGTGTTCACTGTTAAATACATCGGTAATCTGTGGTGCAAAAATCCATACGCCGCCAATCAAAACAACTGTTAACACAATGCCCGTTAAAACACTCTTTGTCAAAATCTTCTTCTTTTCCTCTGCCTCTCCCTTTGCATGCGCCTCACTTGCAAGAGGCTGAAGTCCCTGGGAAACACCGTTGAAAATAGCTGTACCTACAAGCGCTGTATTGGCAATTACACCGTAAGCAGCAACTGCTGTATTTCCATCAAGTCCAAGAAGTACAAAATTAAAGACCATCGTTGTAACTGCACTTGCAATCTCTCCGACAAAGGCAACTACGCCAAGACTGCAGGATGAGATAAGCATTTTTACAGATGGCACCATTAAATGAAATGATACGCTACTTTTTGGTGACAGATAGTGCACCATACAAATCAAAATACTTACAATTGGTGAAACTGCTGTTGCAAGAGCTGCGCCTGTCATACCCATTCCAAGCGGAAACATAAATATATAGTCAAATACAATATTAAACAAACTGCTAAGAAGCGTTGCTGCCATAGCAATATGCGGCGCATTATCATTTCTCACAAATGCAGTAAATGCGTAATTCATCATGAAAAATGGTGTAAAGCATAGTACAATGCGAATATATGGTATACCAATTGCTTCGATTACTGCGTCAGCACCCATCACTCGCATAACCTGCCCTGGGAAAAACAGTCCTGCTGCTATAAAGATCACACTGACAATCGCATCCCATATAAGTGCATTTGAAAAATATTTTTTTGCCTCCTGCTGATCAGTTGCTTTTGCCAATGTATAACGAATGGCAGAACCAGTTCCAATCATGGAGCCAATCGCGA
>OGOX01000629.1_pt1 | contig 25914 bp, 23 predicted proteins | sample 1552761 | NCBI WGS metagenome assembly OGOX01 (sample SAMEA2580212, study PRJEB22360) | human gut metagenome | biome: human gut; feature: human-associated habitat; material: faeces | place: Denmark | collected 2008/2010
AAGCAAAATTAACGGCGATTGCGGTAAATCTGAAAAGAATTGCCGCGATAACAGGCAAGAAAACCCGACCTGTTATCGCGTTTTTTAAGAAAATCGAAAACCATTTCCAAAAATTTGTTTTGAACCCTGATTTTGCCACTGTTTTCTTTTGTGCCGATTGCTGAAATCACCCTTTTTCAGTGGTTTCTAACCGTCCTCTGTGTTGGCATAATGTAGGCGGCGGTTCTGCGTTGTTACAAAAGAATTAAATAAATAATTGACAAACGGTTTGGTTTGTGGTATACTGCTAAAAGTATAAATGAGCAACGGCGTTCATTGATAAGGGGTTTCTTATCTTTGAACGCTTTTTTATTTTGTGAAAACGGGGGAATTTTAAATGACGGATAAAGGACTTTACCGACAGCAATTCGAGCACGACGCCTGCGGTATCGGCGCGGTGGTTAATGTGGACGGAATAAAGAGCCACAGGGTTGTCGATAACGCGCTTTCCATTGTTGAAAAGCTTGAACACAGGGCGGGAAAGGACGCATCGGGCGAGACGGGCGACGGCGTCGGTATACTCGTTCAGATTTCGCATAAATTCTTTTCTTCTGCCGCTAATAAGCTTGGTATTAACATAGGCGGCGAGCGGGAATACGGCGTTGGTATGTTCTTCTTCCCGCAGGACACCTTAAAGCGCAATCAGGCAAAGAAAATGCTTGAGGTTATAGCGGCAAAAGAAGGGGTCGAGTTCTTAGGCTGGCGCGAGGTGCCGATTGACAGCACTACGCTCGGCAAAAAGGCGCTCGACTGTATGCCACACATTATGCAATGCTTCTTAAAAAAGCCTTCCGACATTAAAAAAGGGCTTGACTTTGACCGCAAGCTGTATATTATCCGCCGAGTGTTCGAGCAGAGCAACGATAATACATATGTTGTCTCCCTTTCCTCGCGCACGATTGTATATAAGGGAATGTTCCTTGTCGGTCAGCTAAGACGGTTTTACCTCGATTTATTGGACGAAAGCTTTGAAAGCGCGATAGCCCTCGTTCACTCCCGATTTTCTACCAATACTACACCGAGCTGGGAACGCGCCCACCCGAACCGTTTTATACTCCATAACGGCGAGATTAACACCATCCGCGGCAATGTGGACAGAATGCTTGCACGTGAGGAGACTATGGAAAGCACCGTTATGAAGGACGATATGGATAAGGTACTGCCTGTCGTCAACGCCTCGGGCTCCGACTCGGCTATGCTTGACAACACCCTTGAATTCCTTGTGATGAACGGTATGGAGCTGCCGCTCGCGGTAATGGTGACAATACCCGAGCCTTGGCGCAACAGCAAGACCATAACAAGAGCTAAAAGAGATTTTTACCACTATTATTCCACTATGATGGAGCCGTGGGACGGTCCTGCCGCTATACTTTTCTCGGACGGCGATACTGTCGGCGCGGTGCTTGACCGAAACGGTCTTCGCCCGTCAAGATACTATATAACCGATGATAATATGCTTATTCTGTCGTCAGAGGTGGGCGTTCTCGACATACCCGCAGAGCATATCGTAAAGAAAAGCCGTTTAGAGCCCGGCAAAATGCTGCTTGTTGACACCGCAAATAAGCGCATTATATCGGACGAGGAATGTAAAAAATATTATGCCACAAGAAAGCCCTACGGCGAGTGGCTTGACCAGAATCTTGTAAGGCTTGACGAGCTTAAAATGCCCAACTGCCGCATTGAGCGGTACGACCAGCAGACGAGAGACAGGCTTTATAAGGCGTTTGGCTACACCTATGAGGACATCAAGGACGCTATAATTCCTATGGCGAAGAACGGCGCGGAGGCGACCGCCGCTATGGGTACGGATATTCCGCTTGCAATGCTTTCGGAAAAGCATCAGCCCCTATTTAACTATTTCAAACAGCTTTTCGCTCAGGTTACAAACCCGCCTATCGACGCTATCCGCGAGGAGGTTGTGACCGATACGAGCGTATATGTCGGCTCGGACGGAAATTTACTTGAAGAAAAATCGTCCAACTGCGTTGTGCTTGAAATTCCCAATCCGATTATTACCTCGGCGGAGCTTGTAAAGATTAAGGCGATAGATCGCCCGGGCTTTAAGGTTGAGACCGTTTCTCTGCTTTACTATAAAAACACCCCGCTTGAAAGGGCGCTTGACCACCTGTTTGTGGAGTGCGACCGTGCCTATAAAAACGGAGCGAATATTCTTATACTTTCCGACCGCGGGGTGGACGAAAACCACGTTGCCATTCCGTCCCTGCTTGCGGTGTCGGCTATTGAACAGCACCTTATCCGCACTAAAAAGCGCACCGCGCTGTCTGTAATTCTTGAAAGCGCCGAGCCGCGCGATGTTCACCAGTTCGCAACCCTCTTAGGCTACGGCGCGAGGGCGGTAAACCCCTACCTCGCCGAGGAGTGTATCACAGAGCTTATCGATTTAAAACTGCTTGATAAGGATTATCACACCGCTATCCGCGATTATAATAGCGCGATACTTCACGGAATTGTCAAAATTGCCTCTAAAATGGGTATTTCCACAATTCAGTCCTACCAGTCATCCCAGATTTTTGAGGCTATCGGCATAAAGAAGGAGGTTATTGACCGCTACTTTACAAACACCGTAAGCCGTGTCGGCGGTATAGGTCTTGAGGAAATAAACGAGGGGGTTGAATACCGCCACAGCCACGCCTTTGACCCGTTAGGTTTGGGCGTTGACACCACCCTTGACAGCGTCGGCGAGCATAAGCTTAGAACAGGCGGCGACAAGGAAGACCATATGTACAGCCCCGAAACCGTTATAGCCCTTCGAGAGGCGACGCAGTTAGGCTCCTACGAGCGGTTTAAGGAGTACACCGCTATGGTGGATAACGAAAGGCGTCCCCACACTCTGCGCGGTCTTCTTGATTTCAACACCGAAAATGTAATCCCCGTACCGATAGACGAGGTTGAGGGCGTAAGCGAGATTGTAAAGCGCTTTAAGACGGGCGCTATGTCCTACGGCTCGATTTCGCAGGAGGCGCACGAGTGTATGGCGATTGCTATGAACCGTCTGGGCGGCAAATCGAACTCGGGTGAGGGCGGCGAAAAGCCGGAGAGACTCGGCACAGAGCGCAACAGCGCGATTAAGCAGGTCGCTTCGGGCAGATTCGGCGTAACAAGCGAATACTTAGTCTCCGCAAAGGAAATTCAGATTAAAATGGCGCAGGGCGCAAAGCCGGGCGAGGGAGGACATCTGCCGGGTAAAAAGGTTTACCCCTGGATTGCTAAAACCCGTTATTCGACCCCCGGCGTTTCGCTGATTTCACCGCCGCCCCACCACGATATTTATTCTATCGAGGACTTAGCACAGCTTATTTTCGACCTTAAAAACGCCAACCGCGACGCGAGAATTTCGGTAAAGCTCGTCTCGGAAGCGGGAGTAGGCACAATAGCTGCGGGCGTTGCTAAGGCGGGCGCGCAGGTTGTGCTTATCTCGGGCTATGACGGCGGCACGGGAGCTGCTCCCCAAAGCTCGATTCACAACGCGGGTCTTCCGTGGGAATTAGGTCTTGCCGAGGCGCACCAGACCCTTATCAGCAACGGGCTTCGTTCAAGGGTTATTCTTGAGACCGACGGCAAGCTGATGAGCGGCAGGGACGTAGCTATTGCGGCAATACTCGGCGCGGAGGAGTTTGGCTTTGCCACCGCTCCGCTTATCACAATGGGCTGTATTATGATGCGGGTCTGCAATCTCGATACCTGCCCCTGCGGTATTGCCACCCAAAACCCCGAGCTTAGAAAGCGTTTCTGCGGCAAACCCGAATATGTTATGAACTTTATGAACTATATCGCCGAGGAGTTGCGCGAGATTATGGCTTCTTTGGGGGTCAGAACGGTTGAGGAATTAGTCGGCAGAACCGATTTAATCAAGGTGCGCGAAAAAACCGTTACAAAGCGCGCCGCGATGGCGGATCTGTCCCAGATACTTTATAATGTCCCCGCACCCGAAGATGAAAAGCATTTCAGAAAAGAGAATGTATATAATTTTGAGCTTGAAAAGACGGTTGACGAAAGCGTTATTATCCCCGCATTTAAAACTGCTCTCAAAACTGGTAAGCCTAAGACCATAAAGGTTGAGGTTTCGAGCACAAACCGTACTGTCGGCACGATTTTCGGCTCGGAAATTACCAAGAAATACAAAAACACCCTGCCCGACGACACCTATAAGGTAGAGTGTCACGGCGGCGGCGGTCAGTCCTTCGGCGCGTTTATCCCGAAAGGCCTTACAATCAGCCTTACGGGCGACAGCAACGACTATTTCGGCAAGGGACTCTCGGGCGGAAAGCTTATTGTAAAGCCTGATGAAAACGCCGCTTACAAGGCGGAGGAAAACATAATCATCGGTAATGTGGCTCTCTACGGCGCAACCTCGGGCGAGGCTTACATTAACGGTATCGCGGGCGAGCGCTTCTGCGTGCGTAATTCGGGCGCGTATGCCGTCTGCGAGGGTACGGGCGACCACGGCTGTGAATATATGACGGGCGGCAGAGCCGTAATCTTAGGTCCTACGGGCAAGAACTTTGCCGCGGGTATGAGCGGCGGTATAGCCTATGTGCTGGACGAAAATTACGATTTCTATTTACGCCTTAACAAAGCGCTTGTAACTATGACGGGCGTTGAGGAAAAGCACGATATTGAAGAGCTTCGCACAATGATTGAAAAGCACGTCGCGGCGACAGGCTCTCCCAAGGGCAAGCGTATACTTCACGATTTTGCGAATTACCTGCCATACTTTAAAAAGATAGTGCCTAACGATTACAGCCGAATGCTCGGCGAGATAAGCCGTTTCGAGGAAAAGGGACTTTCCCGCGACGAGGCGGAGCTTGAAGCCTTTTACTCGGTGCAGAATTAAGGGGGGATAACAATGGGAAAGGCAACAGGATTTTTAGATTACGACAGAAGAGAAAACAAGGCTGTAGAGCCTATCGACAGAATAAAGAATTTTAAGGAATTTCATTCGGGTATGTCCAAACCGCAAAGACAGTCGCAGGGGGCGAGATGTATGAACTGCGGCGTGCCCTTCTGCCAGTCGGCTATGAAGCTCGGCGGTATGGTTTCGGGCTGTCCGCTTCACAACCTTATCCCCGAATGGAACGATGAGATATTTAAGGGAAACTGGGAAAACGCCCTCAAAAGGCTTACAAAGACCAACAGCTTCCCGGAATTTACGGGCAGGGTTTGTCCTGCTCTTTGCGAGGCGGCATGCTCCTGCGGACTTTACGGCGACCCCGTAACAGTAAAGGAAAACGAGCTTGCAATAATCGAAAACGGATTTAAAAACGGCTTTGTAAAGCCGGTTATCCCCGAGGTAAGAACGGGCAAAAGAGTAGCGGTTATAGGCTCGGGCCCGTCGGGACTTGCCTGTGCCGAGCGCCTTAACAGGCGCGGTCACTCGGTAACCGTTTACGAAAAGGACGACCGTATAGGTGGACTTTTAATGTACGGAATACCGAATATGAAGCTTGAGAAGAATATAGTTGACCGTAGGATTAATTTGATGAAAAAAGAGGGCGTTGTCTTTAAGACGGGCATAGACATCGGCAAGGACATAACCGCCGAGGAGTTAACCCGCGAATATGATGCGGTGGTGCTCTGCTGCGGCGCGGGCAATCCGCGCGATTTGAAGGTCAAAAACCGTGAGGTGGGCGGCGTGTACTTTGCGGTGGACTTTTTAAAGTCAACAACAAAGTCATTGCTTGATAACGGGCTTAAGGACGGCTTTGTTTCTGCAAAGGATAAAAACGTTATTATTGTCGGCGGTGGCGACACGGGCAACGACTGCGTGGGAACCTGTATCCGCCACGGCTGTAAGTCGGTGACCCAGCTTGAAATGATGCCGAAATTGCCTGATACAAGGTCAGAAAGCAACCCTTGGCCTCAATATCCGCGCGTCTGCAAGACAGATTACGGTCAGGAGGAAGCAAAAGCCGTCTTCGGTGATGACCCGCGTGTTTACTGCACGACCGTGAAAGAATTTATTCCCGACGAAAACGGAAATATCAAGGCGGTTGTTACGGTCGGCTTAGAGCCTAAAAAGGAGGAAAAGAGCGGCAGAACGGTTATGAGCGAGATAGCTGGAAGCGAAAAAACGCTTGACTGTGAGCTTTTGCTTATCGCTGCGGGCTTTTTAGGGCCTAAGGATTATATAGCCGACGCATTCGGGACAGAGCGTGACGCAAGAAGCAATATTTCGACCCCCGAGGGCTCTTATAAAACAAATACAGAAAAGGTTTTCGCCGCGGGCGATGCAAGACGCGGACAGTCACTTGTGGTTTGGGCTATAGCCGAGGGCAGAGCGGCGGCAAAGGAAATTGATGAGTATTTAATGGGCTACACCAACCTTATTTAAATAAAAAACAAGGTATTTATAAAAAAAGTGTTGCATTTTCGGCTTATTTGTGGTATCATATCTTGTACTGTGAGTTTAGTTCAAGTATAATGCTTTATACTTCGGACGCCAGATGTTAGGAGGTGTCACAATGCCGAACATTAAATCCGCAAAAAAGCGCGTTTTAGTAAGCAAAGCTAACTATGAGCATAACAAGGCTTACCGTTCCGCTTTAAGAACAGCCGTTAAGAAGGCTGACGCCGCGATTGACGCTAAGTCCGCCGATATGGCTGAGGTTGTAAACGCCGCTGTTAAGAAGATAGATCAGGCCGCCGTTAAGGGAATTATCCACAAGAACAACGCGGCAAGAAAGAAATCTGCCTTAGTTACACGTTACAACAAGGTAAATGCTTAATTTAATCTGTGAGTTTAAAAAAGCACCGAAAAATCGGTGCTTTTTCTTATCGGCTATTTGTAAACAGATGGGGTAAAGAACCCTCTGTGTATATTTGTGGATTTACTTATTTGTATTAATCTCGATAGGGAGGAATTACCCGAGAAACGGGGGATTCCCTAAGATATAAATAGTCGTCGCATTAAAATTAGTATACACTACCGCGTCTGCGCCGAGAGCTTCTGCATCGTCTGCCATACGCTTTGTTGCAATTTGTCTTGCCTCGATAAGCATTTCGGTATAACCTTTAATTTCGCCGCCGTTTATTCGGCGGGTTTTATCATTTCGTTAAATTCGTTTTCGTCTATAACCATAACGCCTAATTTATTCGCCTTGTCAAGCTTACTGCCCGCGTCCTCGCCTGCCAGAACATATGTCGTTTTTTTGGAGACGGAGGAGGAGGTTTTGCCGCCAAAGCCCTCGATAATCGCTGAAGCCTCATTTCTTGAATAGGTCGGCAATGTGCCCGTAAGCACAAAGGTCATTCCTGCAAATCGATTGTCCTTTATCTCCTTAAGAGAGTTCATATTTACTCCGTGAGCTTTCAGCCTTTCTATCATTGCGCGGGTTTCGTTAAGCGCGAAAAATTCAAAGGCAGACTTTGCAAGAACTGCTCCAAAGCCGTCAATCGCCTCAAAATCGGCTTCAGTCGCGTTTAAAACCTCTTCCATACTGCCGAAATTCTCAGATATTAAAGCCGCCGCTTTACTACCTATATGCCGAATACCAAAGGCAAAAATGAGTTTAGAAAGATCGTTTTGCTTTGAATTTTCAATAGCGGTTTTAAGGTTGCTAATGCTCTTTTCACCTGTCCGCTCAAGCTCTGCAACCTGTTCATAATTGAGACTGTAAAGATCGTCAATATTTTTAATGAGCCCAGAATTAAGCAGCTGTTCCAGCACAGCAGGACCTAGGCCCTCAATATCCATAGCATCGCGGGAGGTAAAGTGTATCAAGTGCCTAAGCAACTGTGCGGGACAGTCGGCGTTAGTGCAGCGGATTACCGCCTCGCCTTCCTCTCTTGTGACAGGAGAACCGCAGGAAGGACAAACGCGCGGCATTTCATAAGGCACAGCGCCCTCGGCGTGCTTTGCGACTGACAGTACCTCAGGGATAATGTCACCGGCCTTTCGGACAATTATCGTATCGCCGATACAAATACCCTTTGAAGTTATGAAATCCTCATTATGAAGCGTGGCGCGGCTAACGGTTGTTCCTGCAAGCTGTATCGGGTCAAAAACGGCGGTAGGCGTAAGCGCACCCGTTCTGCCAACGCCGATTTCTATACTTTTAAGCACCGTTTCCTTTTCTTCAGGCGGAAACTTAAAGGCAACCGCCCATTTGGGATATTTTGAGGTGCTTCCAAGCTCTGTTCTGTACGCTAAATTATCGACCTTAACCACCGCGCCGTCAATATCATAAGGCAGATCTCCGCGCGAAAGTCCTATGCGCTCAATTTCGGAGACTGCGGCTTCTATATTAAAGCATTTTTTATAGGTAGGCAAGGTGTGAAATCCGAGACTGCCGAGAAAATCAAGGGTATCAATGTGCGAGGAAAATTCCTTTCCGTCGATTTGCTGAATATTAAAAATAAAAATATCAAGACCGCGTTCGGCGGTAACGTTGGAATTTTTCTGCCTTAAAGACCCCGCTGCGGCATTGCGTGGATTTTTAAAGGGCGTTTCCCCAATAAGTTCCTGCCTTTCGGTAAGCCTTTCAAAGCTGTCTCGCGGCATATAAACCTCGCCGCGTACCTCAAGCGCGCCTTCAAAGCTAATGGCTTTAGGTATGCTTTTTATTTTCAGAAGATTTGCGGTCACGTCCTCACCGACAGTCCCGTCTCCGCGGGTGGAGCCGCGAAAAAAGAGACCGTTCCTGTATTCAAGCGAAACCGAAAGTCCGTCAATTTTGGGCTCGACCGAGAACGCCGTGCGGTCGGTATCAATTTTTTCGGCAAACACTCTCAACTCGTCAAAGCTGAAGACGTCCTGAAGACTTTCCATTTTAACTGCGTGCTCAACAGATTTAAAGAGCTTAAGTGCCGCGCCGCCCACCATCTGGGTAGGAGAATCCTCACGCCGAAATTCAGGATATTCCTCCTCAAGCTTTTCAAGCTCGCGAAGCATGGCGTCGTACTCAAAGTCTTCAATTTCGGGAGAATCTTCTATATAATATTTCTTGTTGTGGTATTTAAGGGTATCGCTTAAATACTTAATTCTTTCTTGCGCCTTTTTAATTTCCATAATATTCTCCGTTCCGCGCCGCTTAAGAAACAGCGCCGTAATCATTAATAAGTCCCGCAGTATTATCCTGTTCGCTTTCAATAACGTTTGTAAATGCGTCGGGCGTAGTACCGACAATGATTGTCTGAGCCGCCATTGCCGAATTTGAAACCGTTATACTGTCGCCGTATCCTGTTATAATCAGGCTTCCGCCTATGTCCATATCTACCGTTACAATATGAAGCACCTGATTTATTCCCGCCGCCTTAAACTCGTGTGAAAAATTAACCCTCGCAGTTGCGGTAAGCTGCATTTTGAAATGAATTTTTGGACCAAAACCGCTTGTATAGGTGTTTGAAAAAAATGTTCCAATCGGAATATATAAGTCGTAATACTCTTTGCTTGCAATCAGCTCTGAGAGTCGGTTTGAAATAAGGCTTTTCAGCGAGTTGATTTTTATAATATCTGTTTCAAGACTTGTTACTCTGCCGGATTCGTCTCTTGAAAGTTTTACTATGTCGTCGTATGAGACGACTTGTTCTTTTAAAATATCCAATATTGCCTTATTTGAAGAATCAAGCAGAAGTGTTTCAGCTACACTCTCGGCATACCGTATTATTACGGGGCGCATTTTGTAAAAGCACACGGTAATTGAAACAGAAATCACAAGCAAAACCGCGGTTATTTTGAATAAGATGGCATTTTCACCGCGTCTGCGTTTCTTCATAACAACACCCGCCTTCCGTAATACCATATTACGGAAAACGAAATGTTAATGTTAATAAATTATACCACATTTTTAAATTTTATTCAATAATTCCTTGACTTTTTTAATGTTTTACAGTAAAATAACACTTGCGTTACTGTTTTAGATATGCGGGTGTGGCGGAATTGGCAGACGCACCAGCCTTAGGAGCTGGCGCTTTAGCGTGCAGGTTCAAGTCCTGTCACCCGCACCATCCGAGTGCCTTGGCGCGCAGACGCGTAATTATGACACTTCTTTTATTGAACTTCGATCCTTTCGTCGCAACGGTATTTTTTCTATCTCCCTAAATCCAAGCGCTTGAAGCGCAAGTGAAACGGTAAAAATTAATATGAAGGCATAGCTCAGTTGGTTAGAGTACCTGCTTGACATGCAGGGGGTCGGTGGTTCAAGTCCACTTGTCTTCACCAGCGTGGTGCTGGACTCAATTCGTTTTGGGTTCAGCGCTATCTTTTTACCCTCGCGGCTCTACCGTAAGCAGCGTCTTTTCGTCACCTTTTGTCACTTGAGTTCCTCGACACGCGGCGCGTAGTAGGGGTACACTTTTTTGTGGATTTTGTTCTCTTATTTCAAATTTCTAATGAACGTCTGAAAACCTTGGCAAAAAACACTTGACACGCAGAGCTTGCTGTGTTATAATTACAGCTGTAAAGTTTTTTACTTTACAGAAAAGGTGTCTGTATGCCTAAAAATTTGTATATTTCCGCTTTGCTTGACGTTTACGGAGCATATTTAAACGAAAAGCAAAGGGAACTGTGCGAGTATTATTATAATGCTGATTTATCGCTTGCCGAAATTGCCGAAAATGTCGGAATCACCCGTCAGGGCGTGCGCGATTTGATAAAGCGCGCGGAGCAAACCCTTGTCTCGCTTGAGGAAAAATGCCGCTACTGCGAGCGTTTCTTAAAGCTAAAGGAGTTAAGCGCAAAAGCGCGCGGCGGCGACAAAACGGCGGCGGAGCGTATTTTTGATATTATAGATAAACTGTGAGGGTTGGCGCTATGGCGTTTGAGAATTTATCCGATAAGCTTTCGGGCGTGTTTAAGCGTCTGCGCTCAAAGGGAAAGCTAAGCGAGGCGGACGTTAAAACCGCAATGCGCGAGGTGCGGCTTGCATTACTTGAAGCAGATGTAAATTACAAGGTCGCAAAGGACTTTACAAACGCCGTCACCGAAAAATGTATCGGCGAAAACGTTATGGAAAGCCTTACCGCGGCGCAGACGGTTATTAAGATTGTAAAAGAGGAGCTTACCGCCCTTATGGGGAGCGAGCAGGCGCGGCTTAAAATTTCAAATAAGCTGCCGACCGTCATTATGATGTGCGGTCTTCAGGGCTCTGGTAAAACCACCCACTCCGCAAAGCTTGCAAAGTATTTAAAGGGCAAGGGTCACAGACCTCTGCTTGTCGCCTGTGATATTTACCGCCCCGCCGCTATCGAGCAGTTAAAGGTCGTAGGTAAGGCGGTAGATACCCCCGTTTTTGAGCTTGGGACCGAAAAGCCCGAAATAACGGCTAAAAAAGCGGTAGCCCATGCGCGGGATTACGGCTATGACTTTGTAATTCTTGACACGGCAGGACGTCTTCACATCGATACAGAGCTTATGGACGAGTTAAAGCGTGTGACAAACACGGTTGAAGTGACCGATATATTGCTTGTTATCGACTCTATGGTAGGTCAGGACGCGGTAAATATCGCGAAGGCTTTTAACGATATTCTCGAAATCGACGGAGTTATTTTAACCAAGCTTGACGGCGATACAAGAGGCGGCGCGGCGCTTTCTGTAAGGGCGGTTACTGGCAAGCCTATTATGTTCACCGGTGTCGGCGAAAAGCTTGATGACTTGGATGAGTTCCACCCGGACCGTATGGCTTCCCGAATCCTCGGAATGGGAGACGTGCTTTCTCTTATAGAGAGGGTCGAATCCGAGATTGACGAAAAGAAGGCGGAGGAAGCCGCCAAAAAGCTTCAGGAAAACAAGTTTGATATGAACGACCTGCTCGAACAGTTCCGGCAGATAAAAAAGATGGGCCCCCTTAAAAACGTGCTTTCAATGCTGCCGGGAATGGATAAGCAGCTGCGCGACGTAGATATTGACGACCGCCAGATGCTAAGGATTGAGGCGGTTATAACCTCGATGACCAAAAAGGAGCGGGCAAAGCCTGACATTATAAATGCTTCCAGAAGAAAACGTATTGCGGCGGGCGCGGGCGTTAAGGTAGAGGATGTAAACAAGCTTCTCCGACAGTATGAACAGATGAAAAAAATGTTCAAGCAGATGAATACAAAGGGCGGAAAGCGGAATCTTATGCGCGGTATGCGTAACAACCGTTTAGGTTTTTAAAGAGTAATTCTTTTAAAAATATATATTCTTATATGGAGGTGTGTTATTGTGGCAGTTAAAATCAGACTTCGCCGTATGGGCGCTAAAAGAGCTCCTTTCTACCGTGTTGTTGTAGCTGATTCAAGGTATCCGCGCGACGGCCGTTTCATCGAGGAAATCGGCACCTACGATCCTACTAAGGATCCCGCAGCCGTTAACATCGACGCTGAGAAGGCTAAAAAGTGGATCTCCAACGGAGCTCAGCCTACTGATACCGTTAAGGCTTTACTTAAGAAAAACGGTGTCCTTTAATAAATTTAGCGAGGTAAAACAATGAAAGAGCTTCTTACAGCTATTGTCTCAGGCCTTGTCGAAAAGCCTGAAGAGGTATCCGTTACGGTTGACGAGCCTAATGAGGAGGACGTTGTTTACTATCATATTCACGTTGCGGAAGATGATATGGGACGCGTCATCGGCAAGCAGGGCAGGATTGCCAAGGCAATCCGCGTTGTAATGCGTGCCGCCGCCAACAGAAACAACGAAAAAATATCGGTCGAAATCGACTGATAAGCGACCGGGCAGACTGTCCGGTCTCAAATCGAGCTTATACCCCCTTTTTCGGGGGTATTTATATATTGTTTCGGAGGAAATATGATTAAGCAGTATCTTGAAACAGGAAAAATTGTCGGAACGCACGGAATAAAGGGCATGGTTAGGGTTAAACCTTGGTCAGACTCGGGCGAATTTCTTAACAATTTTAAGCGTTTTTTTCTTTCCGCAGACGGCGAAAGCGAGCTTAAAGCCGTAAAGATTCAGCCTCACGGTGGCGTGGTGCTTATTGCCTTTAAGGGGGTAGACACCGTCGAACAGGCGGAGTCACTTCGCGGTAAGACGATTTATATTTTCCGTGACGATATTTCTCTGCCCGAAGGCAGATATTTTATCGACGATCTTATTGGGTGCAGCGTCTTCGATGCCGATAGCGGCGAAAAATACGGCGAAATCAGCGAGGTCTCGCAGACGGGCGCTAATGACGTATGGCACATAAGCTCGGGCGGCAGGGAGTATCTTTTACCCGCGATAGACGAGGTTATAGTCTCTGTCGACCCCGAGAAAGAAAGGCTTGAAATCCGCCCGATGAAAGGAATATTTGACGATGAGGATTGACATAATGACCCTCTTTCCCGAAATGTGCGAGGCGGTTATGAGAGAAAGCATAATCGGCAGAGCGCGAAAGGCGGGCAAAGTAGAGATTGTTGTGACGAATATCCGCGATTTCGCGGGCAACAAGCACAATAAGGTTGACGATATGCCGTACGGCGGCGGAATGGGAATGATAATGGCGGCAGATCCGATTTTTAACTGCTATAAAAGCCTTTATAACGAGGGGGAGCCCAAACCGCACCTTGTTTATATGTCCCCAAAAGGCAAAACCTTTAATCAGCAAAAGGCGGTTGAACTGTCCCGCCTTGACCGAGTAGTCCTGCTGTGCGGGCATTACGAGGGAGTGGATGAGCGGGTTATTGAGGAAATTGTGGACGAGGAAATTTCGGTAGGCGATTTTGTGCTTACGGGCGGCGAGCTACCCGCGCTTACAGTGGCGGACGCAGTCTGCCGTATGTTACCGGGCGTTCTCTCCGACGAGCTCTGCTTTGAGGAGGAGAGCCATTTTTCAGGATTTCTTGAGTACCCGCAGTACACAAGACCTGCCGTCTGGCACGAAAGCCAAGTGCCAGAGGTACTGCTTTCGGGCAATCACGCGAAAATTGCCGAGTGGCGGCGAATACAGTCAATTTTAATAACCGCGGAGCGCCGTCCCGATCTTTTTGACCCCAAAAAACTTACAAAATCAGACATAAAAATGTTTCAAAAAAGCGGAATGCCGCTCCCCGAGGACTTGAAAAAGCCTTAAAGCCTCGTTCACGATTTATTAACATATTAAAACTGCACAACTACGGCTTTTTTAAAATAGAATTTGTTGGATAAATATTAGAACTTATTCACAAATTCTTGACGAGCGCATTAAATGTGGTATAATAACTATAGTTCAAAATTTAGATTAACATTAATCTTAAGGAGATTTTACAATGTGTGTTAAAGACGTAGTTATTCAAAATCAGGTTGGGCTTCACGCACGCCCTGCGACCTTTTTCATTCAGAAAGCAAATGAATACAAATCATCTATTTGGGTTGAGAAGGACGAGAGAAAGGTAAACGCTAAAAGCTTGCTCGGAGTTCTCTCTCTCGGTATTGTCGGCGGCACAACAATAAAAATAATTGTTGACGGATCCGATGAAAAGGAAGCGCTTGACGGTCTTGTATCTTTAGTAGAATCCGGTTTTGCTGATTAATGTGATTTTTCTGGCCGATATTAAATTTTTTTTAATATCGGTCTGTTTTTTTGTTGACTTTTTTAAAATATCTGTTATAATAGTAAAAGTGTTCAATTTAATATCCGGGTGTGGCGCAGCTGGTAGCGCGCTTGACTGGGGGTCAAGAGGCCGTGGGTTCAAGTCCCGTCACTCGGACCAATCGCGAAAACCGTATGAACAGTGGGTTTGTACGGTTTTTCTTTTTTTATTTTTTCTGTGTACAGGGCGAAAATTTCACGGCTTTCTAACACTTTTTCTAACACCGCTAAGAAAATATATCAGCCATTGTGTTTGCAATGTTCTTCTTGCGTTCAATATCTAAATGACCGTATATGTTAGCTGTTACGCCTATATCAGCGTGACCGAGCCACTCCTGTACATATTTGAGTGTGAAACCACGGGATAACAAGATACTTGCACAGCTATGCCATTACGGTATAATAACGACAAACGGAAAAAGCCTTGATTTTCAAGGGGTTTCAGCGTTTGTCGCCGTCTATTCAATTCCTTTTCCCAAGTTGAAATATGGCGAGAAAATTGACGAAAAAAGGAGGCTGTTACATTAACGACAAAACCGAATAGTGCCAGCGGTCCGGCATTTTGCCTGGCCGCTGATTGCCGTGGGCGTTTCATCTTTTTAGGTGGACGCCCTTTTTTCATGCAGATTTTTAGAAGAAAGGAGCCACACATGGAACTGAACGAAATGGAAAAAAAGATGCTCTTTCAGGCCGAAGGAGACTGTCAGGCAAAGGTTCTGAATGAGCTTTACATGACCGTGCGATATTCAAACAATTCCGAGCTGCGGGAGGCGGCGGAAAGCCTTATGGCAAAGGTGCGTGTTCTGTCGGACCGTGAGTGCATGGATTTGGTGCGGGACATTCAGAAGAATTACCGGCTGCCCCACCCGCCCCGGACTATCGGGGAAAGGATCGCCGAGGCCAGGCAGCAGTCCGGCGCGGAGAAATTAAAGGGGCATGACATCATGGGGCTGGAACGCTTTGACCCGGAGGTTAAGCACATGATCGTCTTTGATGTGCTGTCCTATGATTCCCCTGTTGGGGATAAGGGCGATAAAATGCGCCTGTTTCTTACGGAGGCCGGCTATCAGAAATTCTTAGAGAGCCAGGAACGGGGCGAAGTCAAACTGAAAAATCATGCGAAGGTCTCAGGCGGCCATCTCCATTATGACCGCAGGGACCGCGCTTTGTAACGGAATAACCGAAGAAAGGAGGCTGTGAAATGGCTGTATTCCGTGTAGAGAAAACGAAGGACTTTACGGTTATGAGCAATCACCACCTGCGCAATACGGAACTGTCCTTAAAGGCGAAGGGGCTTCTTTCCCTTATGCTGTCGCTGCCGGAAGATTGGGATTATACCACAAAGGGGCTGGCCCACATTTGCAGGGATGGCGTGGATTCCATTACCACCGCCCTGAAGGAGCTGGAACGGCACGGGTATCTCACCAGGCAGCGCCTCCGCAATGAGAACGGACAGCTCGGCGATATTGAGTACACGATCCACGAAAAGCCTGTAACCGGCGTAAAACAAGGTGTTTCACCTAAACGGGAAAATCCAAGACAGGTAAATCCAAGACAGGCAAAACCTGAACAGGCGGAACCTGAACAGGAAAATCCCGCACAATTAAATACTAATCCACAAAAAACTAAAAAATCAAAAACGGATATATCAAGGACACATCAATCAATCTATCCGGAAGAGCCGGAAACGGCAGGCTGTCAGGATGGGATTGATAGGATGGATATGGCAGAGGCATACCGTGGAATTATCAAAGAGAATATTGAGTATGACTTTCTGGTTCCCCGCTATGGGCAGGAACGCATGGACGAGACTGTGGAGCTTATGCTGGAAACGGTGCTGTCAAGACGGCCCTATATCCGCATTGCCGGAGACGACTTCCCACGGGAGGTTGTCAGGAGCCGGTTCTTAAAGATCAATTCCGACCACCTGGAGTATGTTTTTGACTGTATCGACAAGAACGTTACGAAGGTCAACAACATCAAGGCTTATCTGCTGGCAGCGCTGTATAACGCGCCGGCAACAATGGATAGCTATTACCGTGCGGAGGTCAACCATGACCTGTACGGCTGTTAGGCGCTTTCAGGCGTCTTTTTTCATATCATCACAGGAAGGAGGCGAAGCACGATGAAACGAAAATCTGTGCCGACACCATGCCCGGTGTAACCAAAGAGCAGATTCAGGCGGCACGGGAGGCGGACCTGTTCGCCTGGCTGCAATCCCATGAGCCCGGCGTGCTCAAACGGGACGGCCCCAATTACCGGCACAAGGAGCATGACAGCCTGGTCTATGTGACCGGGAAACGGTACTGGTACTGGAACAGCCGGGGCCGCAGTATTAACGCCCTGGATTACCTGATCCAGATTCGGGGCTATGGTCTGGTGGATGCGGTTCAAGCACTGGCAGGCGGAGAAATACGGCAGACGCCGGCTTACCAAAGCGCGGCGGCAAAGCAGGCACAGAGAGAGCCGGAAAAGAAACCGTTTACGCTGCCCTGGGCCAGACGGTGTGCTACCGCCGCTGTTTCGTATTTGCAGCGGCGCGGGATCAGTTCGGATGTGATCAGCCGGTGCTTTCGGAACGGGCTTTTCTATGAGGCCCGGTATCATGGCGAACCGGTCTGCGTGTTTGTCGGAAAAGACAACGCGGGGAAAGCGAAGTTTGCCTGTATGCGCGGTATCACCGGCAATCTCAAAAAGGATGTTTATGGCAGTGACAAGGAATTTAGCTTCTGCTACCCACCGCAGAATCCGGGCAGCCGCCATGTGGCCGTTTTTGAGGCTCCCATTGACGCACTTTCCCATGCCACGCTGCAAGAGCTCGAAGGCTGGAAATGGAATGGCTACCGCTTATCCCTGGGAGGCACCTCCCATGTGGCGCTGACCGCGTTTCTGGAACGCCACCCGGAAATAAAGCGGGTCACGCTTTACATGGACAATGATCTTGGCGGCCTTACCAATGCCCGGAAAATCAAAGCCATGCTCCATGAGGATCAGCGGTTTAAGCATATCCGGGTGAGCGTCAACCCGCCCCGCGTCGGAAAGGACTATAACGAAAAGCTGCAACATATCAGGGAACAAATTAAAGGCCGTCAACTACAATGCCGCCAGAAACAGGCGGCTATTTCAATTTAACAGGAGGATTTTAACATGACGAAGACAGAAAATACCGCTTTGCAAATGATCGCCGAAGCCGCCCGGTGCCCGGAATATGGCCCCGATATGGTTAAGGCTTTGATGGAAAAATTGGATATGAACGAAAAGGGCTTTGCGCTTCTGATGAACGTTACGCCCTCCACTGTCCGGCTCTGGACCAGCGGCGCCGTTCAGCCCAGCGGCACGGCCAAGCGCCTGATGCAAATTTATGAAACCGGGCCGGAAATCGTGAGCAAGATTGCCGGCGGACAGCACCCGGAGGATGGAAATGCTTATAAATGATTGCGTTAAGTTTTCGCACAGACTGGAGGTGATAATGTTTGGCAGAAAATTTACAGCATGAGGATTTTGGGGAAAAGATCGGAGGTGCGAAAAAAGACCTCTGGAAAGACCGCGGCCTGTATGTAGACGACCTGGGCGCCATGAATGAGCGGGAGGCGGAGAAATTCGTCAAGAAGGATAATGTCTGGAAGAAACCGGACTATCAGGCCATGCTTGACGATGGCGTTCCCCTCGGCGTTGTCTATTTCATCAAAAAGGCACGGGACAGCCTGGGGGCTTCTCCCCAATACCGGTACAGTGACAAAACCCCGGAGCTCAGGCGTGCCAGGCAGGAGGAATATATTGAGACCGTCCGGCAGCTACAGGCCGTGATCGAGGATGTGCGCACACTGGATGACGCTATGCAAGCCTATGACCGCTTTCTGATACAAAATGGATATGTGGAGCAGGTGCAGGGCTGGGCCAGCGGAACCCATTACCGCGCTACGAAGAAATCCCTGGATAACCCGGTCATTACCAATAAGCTGGTGCAGGCCTTACATATCCGCTCCGCTTCTCACTTTGACCGGGATTTCACGCAAAAGGCGCAGCAGGAACAGTTTGGCGTTTCCAAAGACCAGAAGATGCCAAAGGGCTATGCGATCCACTTCAATGACGGGAAAAACACCTATTCCAGAAATAACGACTGGAAACCCGGCACCTATTATGTGACGAAAGGCTATTCCATTTTGCAGACAAATTTGGAATCCCGTGAGGCAGCCCTGAAATGGGTACAGGATTTTGCCCGGCAGCGGAGCAAAGGCGGAAAGGTCCGGTTTACCCCTCCGCAGCTTGCGCATGTGAGACGGACCGGGCCGGACTACCGGAGCGGTCAGGAGATCACCGGACAGCATTATCTTGACACTTTCGGCTTCCGGGGCGGCGAATTTGGAAACTGGATGAACCAGAATGACCGGCAGGCGTCCCTGAACATGGGATTTGAAGCACTGAAAGACCTGGCGGCTGCCTTACAGATCAGCGATCAGGATATTGCCTTTGGCGGCACGCTTGCTATCGCTTTCGGTGCCAGGGGCAGCGGCAACGCCGCGGCCCATTATGAACCGCTCCGCAAGGTCATCAACCTTACGAAGATGCACGGGGCCGGTTCCCTGGCGCATGAATGGTGGCACGGCTTTGACGACTATTTGGGGGCAAAGATGGGCGCGAAAGGGATGCTCTCAGAACAGCCCCGCCTTTACCCATTGTTCCAAAAGCTCATTGATACCATGAAGTACAAACCGGAGACGCCGGAGCAGGCGGCCAAACGCACCGAGGCACAGAACAGCCGGACAAAGAAAAACGCGGCAAGCTGGCTGGATTCGGCGGTGCTTGGCTCCTTGAAGCGGTACGGCAATGAAAGTACGCTGGAACAGTATGTGGCATTAAAAGACGCTTTCCTTTCCGGGGAGGTCGGTTCTGTGGATCAGATCAGCGCCTTAAAGAAATCCGTCAGCGGCCATGTGATTCCCAAAAGTGATCGTGAACGTTTGGAAATGTTCGAGCGGATGCTTCACAGGATGCAGGAACAGGAAACCCCGCAGATCGGGCGGACAGAGACCGACTACTACCGCAATTCCGTAAAAATGGGAAAAGAATGCGAGAAAGACGGCGGCTATTGGGACAGCAACACGGAAATGACGGCCAGGGCTTTTGCCTGTTATATCAAGGATAAGCTGCCCTATGCTTCTGATTATCTGGCCGGCCATGCGGATTGCGCGGTAGCCCTTGTCATGGATAAATCCGGGGAAACAGAGGTTTTGAAAGCCTATCCCCAGGGTGAGGAACGCAGGGCGATCAACGCGGTGTTTGACGAGATCGTGGCAGATTTGAAATTGCAGCACACCCTTACCCATGCGGAAACAACGCTGCCCCTTGCGGTGCAGGCTGTACCGTTGGCTGAAAATGAGCAGATTACCATATTTACGATGGAACGCCCTTCGGTGATCGGGCAACTTGCGGCGGCAAGATCGGCAGAAAAAAGTACCCCGGCGCAGGCGGCTCCTAAAAAGTCCCACGCGCCGGAGATTTAAGGAGGTGAAACATTGGAAGAAAACAAGGATTATCAGGTTTACCGGTTTGACTATCTAACGGAAGGCAGCCAGCTCAAATTGGAGCACAACGTATATTGTGAGGATGTGGATATATCTTCCCTGATTACGCAGGGTGCGGATGCACTGGAGGCATTGCGTCAGGACAGCATAGACGGCGAGCAGAAAGCCCTTGCAATCGTGCAGGCGGCGGCAAAACAATGGGAACAGCAGGCGGCAGTCACACAGAAATTGAACCGCTCGCTGGAATACCTGCGGACCCCGGAGGTTGCACATACGGGAAATGAATGGCGCAAAACCGGCAACTGGCGGGACGCCGAGGAAATCAGCAACCGTGTCTATAAGATGACATGCAGCGTTTGGGAAGATACCAAATATGACCGGGAAACGAAGCAAAGCGTCCCGGTTGCCTGGTATGTGACATGGGATGTGTATGTGAATTCCCCGAAGGAGGGATATGGGGAAAAGATCGCCGGGCAGAACCAGAAACGCTATACCGACAAAGCCGCCGCTATGAAATACCTGGATGGGCGCAAGAAAGCCTACTCCCACCTGTTTACAGAAATCTCTCCGCAGATTCCAAAAGAATATGAGCACCACTTTACCGTTCACGGTACCCTCCTTCCCGGTTATACCGTGGAGGGCCAGGAACCGGTCAAGGCAGAGCACACCGCCGCCGAGGTTTCGGAGGGCGATATTTCTTTGCCCGAAAAGGCGGAAAAGCCTTCCGTGCTGGGGAAACTGGCGGCGGCGAAGCTGGACGCAAAAGAATCCGGGCAGCCGGTCCGACAGGGAGAAAAATATCAGTCAGAAGAAAGGAGCAGCTTATGAATGAGTGGGAAAAGAACCGCCGCATGGCAGAATCTTACCGGCAGTCATACCCTCCCGGTACAAGGCTGGAACTGATTGGGATGGATGATCCGTTTGCACCGATTCCGGCAGGAATGAGGGGAACGGTTAACTATGTGGATGACCAGTCTCAGATTCATGTGAAATGGGACAATGGCAGCGGGCTTGCCCTTATCCCGGACACAGACAGTTTTCGCAGGCTGTCCGCAAAAGAGATTGAGGCGGAGAATGCGGCGAAGGGTTCTGTCGTAAGCAGGCTTACCGCTTCCAAAACGCAGCCAGGGAAAGAACGGGAAGAAGGCAGGCGGCAGGCAAAGCCGAATAAAAAGAAGGAGGATATGCAGTTATGAAAGTTTTAATGGTGGAGCCTGGGAAAGTCCCCTATGCGGCAGAAATTGGCGAAGGTCTGGAGCCATTGCAGGCCGCTGTCGGCGGGGACATTCAGGCTGTTTACCCTTACGATGACCCGGTTGCCTTGATCTGTAACGAGGAAGGCAAATACATGGGGCTTCCCCTGAACCGTGCTCTCCATGATGACGAGGGCAATATCTATGACATTGTTGCAGGGAATTTCTTTCTCTGCGGGCTTGGCGAGGAAGATTTTACAGACCTTCCAGCAGACCTTATGGAGAAATACCGGCAGCAGTTTGAGCACCCGGAGCAGTTTGTCCGCATTGCCGGGAAAATCCTGGCAGTCAAGCAGCCGGTCCCTTCCCCTGAAGAACAGGAGGCACAGCGGGCGCAGATGGCCGCACAGGAGGCACAGCGGGAAGAAATGCGGCTGGACGAGTCCACGGACCTGGCCTTTGACCTGGATGTGTTCCTGCGGCAGTACAGTGACGCTTATGCGGATATGCACCCCGTTTTCCATGAGGAAAAAGAACGCATGGCGGACGAACTCCTTTCCGGGCAGACCGGAAAGATACGCATGAGGATGGCAACTGTCATTCAGGAGGAACACCTGAACGGCGAGGCCGGGCCGCTGCTGGATCGCATTGCCGCCTATGAAAAAGAATACGGGATCAGCGCCTACTCCATTTACCAGCTTGACTTATCGGACAGCACCGATGACCTGCGCTTTATGTCCCTTGATTGGCTGGAAAAGAAAGGGCTCCCGGTAGACAGGGACAATTACCAGATGGTCTATGCGGCGGAGCTTTCGCCCGGCGAAACACTGGAAGATATTTATACCCGCTTTAACATCGACCACCCGGAGGATTTTAAGGGGCATTCCCTTTCTGTCTCTGATGTAGTAGTGCTCCACGAAAAAGGCAGCGACACCGCCTACTATGTGGACAGCATTGGGTTTAAGGAAGTGCCGGATTTTTTGGGCGGCGCCCGGCAGCCGGAGGCAAAGCGGGATGTGTCGCTGCGGGAGCTGCTTGACGACGCTAAGAAACAGGCGGCAAAGGCAGAACCTAAGACGCCGGAGAAAAAGAAAGAACCGGAAAGGAGCTGATGGCTTATGCTGATGGCAGAACAGGAACCCTATGCCTTAATGGTGCAGCCGGACGATATGCTGATCAGCCCTCGTGAAGTTAATGACAACTTCGGGACAATGGTATGCTTCCACCCCCGCTATGCCCTGGGCGACCACCACAACTATATTGACAAGGACGATTTTCTGCGGGAAATGTACTTAAACACCGTTGGCAACAATGAGCGCGGCACGGAACGCTATGAGCGCATGGTAAATATGGTCTGGAGCCGGAAAATGACTGGCGACCACCCCGACCCCCGTGCCGTGGATGATGCCATGCTCCGGGTGATCTCTGAAAAATACGTTGTGATGCCCCTGTACCTTCTGGACCACAGCGGCCTTGCCATGCAGACAGAGAGTTTCCACGATCCCTGGGACAGCGGGCAGGTAGGTTGGGTGTATGTTTCCAAAGAGGATGTGCTGAAAGAGTTCGGCGGGGAGAAAATGACCGGCGCCCTCCGAAAAAAAGCCGAGGATTTGCTTAGGGGCGAGGTTGCTGAGTATGACGCCTATCTCCGGGGTGAGTGTTATGGCTTTGAGCTGTATAAAAACGGCGAGCTGTCGGATAGCTGCTGGGGATTCATCGGAAGTCTGGAAGATGCCTGTAAAGCAATGGCGGATTATCTGCCAGACGAGTGCAAAGGCATGACGGAGCACCTTTCGGAAGTGAAAGAACCGGCTTCCATGATTAAGACGCTCCTTCGGCACGCCCGGATTCAGATCGAACAGGCGGAAAAAGCCCACGAACACGCCCCGCGCCAGCAGGTACTAAGTGAGGCACGGTAATGAACAGACTATATTTTTTCAGGAAGGAGGATGTAGGTGCAGGAAGATATTGAACAAAGAACCATGTCGGTCACGGTCCAGGCGGCAAAGCTGTCCGGGCGGGTGCTGAAAGCGGCCATTGCCGCCGCGCTTCAAAAGATGGAGCATAGCCGCAATACCCCGAAAGTTGGCCGCAACAGCATGAAGCGGCTGACCGCCAGGGACCCCGGCGCCAGTACCATTGAAGTGACCGGACGGATTCGCTCTTTTGAACGGATCGCCAAAAAGCATGAGGTCCGCTATCACATTGAAAAAGACCCCGGCACGGATCCGCCCAAATGGACGGTGTATTTCAAGGCAAACCAGGCGGACGCCCTGACCGCGGCATTTAAGGAATATACAAGAAAAGACCTTGCCCGTAGCACCAGGCCGTCGCTGCTTTCCCAGCTTGCCAAATTCAAAGAGCTGGCACAGGCGCTTGGCCGTGACAAGGTAAAGAATAAGGAGCATGGAGGGCCGGAGCGTTGAAGATAGATACGGTCACCCTGAAAAAGCAGGTGATCCTCCACCTGCCTTACCTTCTGTTCCTTTTGGTATTCGCAAAGCTGGGCCAGACGGTACGGCTGGCTCCCGGAGCGGATGCTTCGCAAAAACTGCTGGGGCTAAGTGAAGGCTTCACTTTGGCCTTTCAGAGCATGTGGCCCGGTGCGGCGCTGGATTGGCTGGTGGGGCTCTGCGGTGCGGTCATTATGAGGCTGGCGGTGTATCTCAAAGGAAAGGACGCAAAAAAGTACCGTAAAAATGTGGAATACGGTTCTGCCCGCTGGGGCAGCAAAACGGATATTGCACCGTTTATGGACCAAAAACCGGAAAACAACATCATTCTGACGCAGAGCGAGGGGCTTATGATGTCCGGCAGGCCGAAGAACCCGGCCAACGCCCGGAATAAAAATGTGCTGGTGGTCGGCGGTTCCGGCTCCGGCAAAACGAGGTTTTTTATCAAGCCCAATCTCATGCAGATGCACAGCTCCTATGTCGTTACCGATCCGAAGGGCACGGTCTTGATTGAGGTTGGAAAGCTGTTAAGCCGGGGCACACCGAAGCTGGATAAGGACGGAAAGCCGGTCCGTGGCAAGAATGGTAAGATCGTGTATGAGCCGTATAAAATCAAGGTATTCAACACCATCAATTTCTCAAAGAGTATGCACTATAACCCTTTTGCGTATATCCACAATGAGAAGGACATTCTCAAACTGGTAACGGTGCTGATCGCCAACACGAAAGGCGAAGGGAAATCGGGAGACGATTTCTGGGTCAAGGCCGAAACACTGCTCTATACGGCGCTGATCGGCTACATCTATTATGAAGCGCCCTCCAATGAGCAGAACTTTTCCACGCTGGTGGAAATGATAAACGCTATGGAGGTCCGGGAGGATGACGAGACTTTCAAGAACGCGGTAGATTTGCTGTTTGACGCACTGGAGCAGAAAGACCCGGATCACTTTGCCCTCCGGCAGTATAAAAAATACAAGCTGGCCGCAGGCAAGACGGCTAAGTCGATCTTAATTAGCTGCGGCGCCAGGCTTGCCCCGTTTGACATTAAGGAAGTCCGGGAGATCACCATGTATGACGAGCTGGAACTTGACCTGGTGGGCGACAGGAAAACGGCGCTGTTCTTTATTATCAGTGATACGGACGCGACCTTTAATTTCCTTGTCAGTATGGCTTATACCCAGCTATTCAACCTGCTCTGTGAGCGGGCGGATGATAAATTTGGTGGCAGGCTCCCGGTCCATGTGCGGTGCCTGATCGACGAGGCGGCCAATATAGGCCAAATCCCGAACCTGGAAAAGCTGATGGCAACGATCCGTTCCAGGGAAATATCCGCCTGCCTGGTATTGCAGGCCCAGAGTCAGCTCAAAGCGCTTTATAAGGACAACATGGACACGATCATCGGCAACTGTGATTCTTCTCTTTTCCTGGGAGGTAAGGAGGAAACCACCTTGAAAAGCTGGAACTCCCTGCTGGGGAAAGAAACCATTGATCTATATAACACCAGCGTCACGAAGGGCACCCAGGAATCCCACGGGCAGAACTTTCAAAAGCTGGGAAAAGATTTGATGTCCGTTGACGAGCTTGCGGTGATGGACGGCGGAAAATGCCTCCTGCAGATCAGGGGCGTGCGTCCCTTCCTGTCCCGGAAGTATGACATTACCAAACACCCGAATTACAAATATCTTTCGGATTTTGACGAAAAGAACGCCTTTGACATAGAGAAATACCTGTCTACAAGACTGCCTGTACGTCCCAGAGAGCTGTACCCCAACTATGAGATCACGCCGGAAGAACTGGCAGCGCAGACAAGCGCGTAAAACCCGCCGTATCATTTCCTTATTGTATGGCGGGTTTTTCTATACCCTTTGGAAAGGAGGCGCCTATTGCGGATTCGTGATTCTCCCTGACAACTGAATATCCCCCGCAGGTCTTGTCCTGCCCCTTATGCTGCCGTCATGTTTTTGTAGGTTTTCTATTTGAACATGGCGGCGGCTTTTTCGTTTCCGGCCCAATGCGGCCACAACAATAAATTCTATGAACATTAAGGAGGATTAACTTTATGGCTTTTTTTACAAGCGCGATTGACACGCTGAAAATTCTCGTGATCGCCCTGGGCGCGGGTCTCGGCGCATGGGGTGTCATCAACCTTTTGGAAGGTTACGGCAACGACAACCCCGGTGCAAAATCCCAGGGGATCAAGCAG
>OGOX01000636.1_pt1 | contig 25712 bp, 24 predicted proteins | sample 1552761 | NCBI WGS metagenome assembly OGOX01 (sample SAMEA2580212, study PRJEB22360) | human gut metagenome | biome: human gut; feature: human-associated habitat; material: faeces | place: Denmark | collected 2008/2010
TATCGTTCAACAAAAGAAACGGCGGCTCTGATTTCTCAAAACCGCCGTTAGGATAATAACTTAAAATAGGCGCGCAAAATCACCTGCCCCAGCCAGCGTTTTTTTCTTTCCCCGTAGTCGGGGCAGGTTCATGCGCTATGCAATTATTCTTCTTTAGCTTCTATCAAGCCGATATTTTTTGCTCTGCGTTCCACATAGCAGCATATTTTCCGCCTTTAGCCAGCAATTCATCGTGAGTACCAGCTTCAGCAATCTTTCCGTCAGATACCACAAGGATTTGATCTGCATTTTTGACGATGGAAAGGGTATGAGCAATCATTACCACAGTCTTTTTCTCTTTCAGCAGATTGGCGATGGCCTGCTTTACTGCCAGTTCGTTCTCGATGTCAAGGGACGCTGTTGCCTCATCCAAAAGCAGGATTGGGCTGTTTTTCAGGATAGCGCGGGCGATTGAAATTCGCTGACGCTCACCGCCAGAAAGAAGGTTTCCGTTTTCGCCAGTCGGCGTATCGTAGCCCTTTTCCATCTTGCGGATGAAACCGTCACAGTTGGCCTCCCGGCAGGCGGCTTCGATTTCCTCATCCGTGGCCTCGGGGCGGGCGTGCCGGATATTCTCACGAATGGTATCATCAAAGAGAAATACATCCTGATCTACCATAGAGATTTGTTCCAGTAGCGCCCTTAGGAGTTCCGGTGGTTCCGGAGGTACACATAATAAGCGCCGGGTGAAGCTCCGGCTCGGTATAAGCCGAGTCCTTGATATGTAAAATTTGAAAATCACCGTTTTCATCGGTAATCATCGCCTCCGGATTTATTGCGTCCAATATTTTATTACAGTGCAGTTCTCCGTATCTTCGGGAGAGCGGCACCGCCGTAACCCCTGCCGCAAAACAGGACAGCAAAGCCATACCTGACGCCATTTCGGATTCGCACAGGATGGCGCAGCATTTTATTCCGTTAAGCTTTGCCGAAAAATTCTCGGCAAAAACAAGCAGCTCCTCAAAGGTTATTTCGGCGTTATTTTCGCACACCTTTTGATTAGGATTATTTTGTATTCTGCTTTTCAGAAATTCCCACAGCATTATTTTCCAGCACCTTTCCCATTTTTTCTACGAGCTCGGTCAATATTTCCCGTTCATTTTTTTGGAGCCTCAACAGCTTTTCCGAAATGATCGGTAATACCGAGTCACGGCGTTTCATATGATGAGATGCATATAACATTCTCATTGTATCCGCCTCTTTAACAAGCGGACGGTATTTTTCACTGAGCTTATTGTCAAAATTCAGCGTTTCTTCAATTTTAATTATTCTTTCAAGCATAACCCTTTTATGCTCCCAGATGAGACGGAAAATTCTGCGATCCATGCGTTCGTACGGAATAACCTCTCTGTATAATCTCATAACATATTCGGAAATATATGTCAGCACCGCAATACCGTATACCTTTCCCTCAGCCCGAAACGGATATTTTTCAATGTCGGAATCAAGATATTGCTTCAGTTTTGAATAAATTGTTTCTACCGAAATTTTAACATCCTCATCTTTAATTTTAACGGCGCAGATATTGCCGAATTTGTCTTGATTTTCGGCAGATCTTCTTCCGGCGTCAAATGCGCTCTGAGGCGTCCAGAATTTTTGATATATCCAATTCTTGTCATAGGCATATATGCAATAGGTTTTGTCATCCCTGTCATAACCGCAAATTAAACCGTTGTGCATAAAATGGCGTTCACGGTACCAGCTTTTTCCCGTAACATAGTAATCATCTACAGTTTCAAAATATACATAATATCCGTTATCAAGCATTTTCTTGATGATAAAATTAATATATCCTCCTGTAAAACGGGTGGGGACGGTGATATATTCCATATAAGGCGTTCCCAGCAAAGAAGTCCCGGAACTGAAAGCTCAGGTGTTGTGAGACCGTTTAAAAATCTCCTGCCGCACATAAGATTAACGGCTTGATTAAGACACCAGTTTTTGGCGGCGTTGCCGTTGACATCGATTGCCGTGGCCGGTCCCTGATGATGATATGTTCCGTACATAGGCTCTGTGATAGGTAATTCAATATGTTTATTCATTTTCATCACCGATATATCCTTCTGTAAGCTTTATAACATCCGCAACGGTAATCAAATCAAACGGATTCATATCCTTTTCGTCAAGCTCTATTGAAAAGGAGTCTTCTATCTCAACAAGCATTGTCACCATCGAAAGACTGTCAAGAGATAAATCCTCCTGCAATCGTGCTTTGGTTTCAATGTTTTTTTCACCGCTTAACTCGGATAGAATGTCTTTAATTCTTTCTTCGGTTTTCATTTTTCATCACCCTTTCTACACTGTTCTTTACAATGTCATAACAATCCTCTATCGGTTTTTCAGTCGAAATAAGTATACCGCCGTTTGCTTTGCATATAGAAATGTATTCCGAACGGAGCTTGTGCTGCAAATCTATATCAATGTATCTGTCTTTTTTCTGCCGCACGGCTTCTGACGCGCTTAATTGCGGTTTCAACCGGCACATCAAAAAAGAATGCAATATCGGGTTTTACGATTGATTTTGCAATTTCATATATCCAAGCATCGTTTTTAAATCCTCTGGCTCTGAGATTTGCTAGGCAAGAGTAAAAATATCTGTCGCTGATTACAATTTCTCCGCTTTGCATTTGCGGCTTAATAACCTTGTTGCAATGCTGTAATCTGTCACTTGCGGCAAGGAGAGACAGACTGCGGTAATCGTAAGCGTCGTGATTTGGATTGTCCGTATATGTTCTGAAAATATCCGAATTACGCACCACATCAGTAGGCTGTTTAGTTAAAAACACACTGTGTTCCTTTTCCAGATCCTTCTTTAGTTGTGTCAGCATAGTCGTCTTTCCGCATCTGTCAAGTCCGCAAAATGTAAACAGAAAGCCTTTAGTATTATTTTTCTCCATATTAAGTGATTTCAACTCTTCCGACCTCCTTTAAAAGAGATTTCCGGTTGGCCGCAAAAAATCTTTTTTCTATATCCTTTTCGGTAAATATAAGCAGCTTTCCGTCTTTAGGGGAAATAACGGTGTGAATGAATTTCGGGTCGTTATTTAATATTTCCTCTGCGGCGGATACGGCATAGGAATTGCCGAATTTAAAAAGCTTTGACATTTGTATTATTGCAAAGGCGCATATTTTCTCCGTTCCGAGTTCTTTTGCCCGCTTGAATAAAAAATTTATTTCGCTTTCATCAGAATCGGAAATAAGCATATAAATATCCGCATATTTATACATTGTCATATCCCGCGTCATTTCAACCCAGGGAAGGGTAGCGGCTTCCTTGTACAGATGGCTGCACAGATGTATGAAAAAATCGTCCTTTCGCAATGTTCAAACCCTAAAGTCCTTAAATTCTTCAACAACCGTGTTATTAATCATTTCGTCAAGCAACTCGGCATTTCCCGGCTTATAGTCAAGTGAAAAATTAATATCCACCTCTAAAAATTTCATTTCCGGAAGATTGATTTCTTTAATATAAGGTACGGTTTCGCCGCTCATCATTTTTGATTCTATTATTTCTCTGCGCGTCGCCGGTTTTATTTTTCCGTCATCAATATTGCCCTGAATAAATCCTTCGCTAAGAAGTGTGTTGCCAAGCTCTGTTACATCCTTTGGACGGACGAGCAGATCAATGTCGTTTGAGGTTCTGAAGCCATCGGGATATGCCTTGCAAAGATAAGCGCCCTTAAGCATTGCATACTTGCAAGAGCAGTTTTTAAAAATATCTTCAAGATACTGCACACACCAAAAGAAGCTCCTGTTTTTTTCAATATTCTGTTCGTAAGCAGATTTAAGTGAGTTTCTGAATTCGCGATTAACCTTTTTCAGTAAATCATGCTTTTTTAATACACCGTAAGCCACAGTCTGCATACGGTTAAAGAACAACTGTCCCAAAACAGTCGGTGTAGCGGCCGAAAGCAGGTTTTTGTCGAAGGTGTCAGCTTTAAAGCTGCAAAGACTTTTGAATAATTCTTTTTCCTTTTTTGTCATTAATAATTTCCTTTCTTAATTTTTGTGTATTGCGAAATAATTGTTTTAAGTAATTCTGTTTCGTCATTTGATAAATCACAGACTGATTTGTCCTCGGCAAAATGCAGCAATTTATGTAAAATACCAAGCTCACTGTCGGTCATATACATATGGTTCATTTTGTAATCTCCGGCTACATAAACGCCGCCGTCATAACGGCCGCACTGTGTATAAATAGGCTCTGTAATACTTAAAACTGCAATATCCAGCAAAATTGTTCTTTCAGAAACGCCGAACTCAAAGCTTAGATTTTTAACCGTTTCATGCCGTCTGCGGCAAAGAACTCGCATGATTTCCCGTCTTCGTTCGGCTGTCCCAATCTGTCCTACCTCCTTTCCCGGAGATAGTTTATAGCTCAACCCTGACAGCTACTGTCACCTTTAAAAATTTTTTTAAATTAAAACGCCTTAATAAATAAAATTAACAACAGATAGAGAGTAAGCTTTTAAAATAAGCTATCTGTAGTAAAAATTTCGTTTAAAAATGTGAACTTCAAGCTATACCTTTGTTTTGTCAAATTATCTATGTATATGCAGATAACATATTGACAAATTGGTACAATTAATGTATAATTTTGTATGCAAAACGATTTGCATATCTTCGAATTGAGATATACTGTTGATGATACATTTTTTAATATTTGTTAATGCTTTTCAGCGGATAAAATGTTTTACAGAAAAGATATGCCTGAGAAGCATTTTTAAATAATAATGCTTGGCTGAAAGAGGGAATTTAACAATGCAGTACGGTTATTTTGACGATAAAAATCGGGAGTATGTAATCACAAACCCAAAGCTTCCTACCCCATGGATGAATTATCTCGGAAACGGAGGCTTCGGAGGGCTTATTTCAGCCACCGCCGGAGGATTGACATTTGATAAAGATCCTTCAAATCGGCGTATAACACGCTACAAGTTTAATAATATGCCTATAGACAGACCAGGCAGATATCTGTATATTCGCGATGAAGAAACAGGGGATTATTTCAGTCCGATGTGGCAGCCCGTTCAAAAGGAAATGCAGTTTTTTGAATGCCGTCACGGTCTCGGTTATACCGTTATAAACGGTCAGTGTATGGATATATGTTCTAAAACCGAATACTATGTGCCGATAGGTAAGAATTATGAAATATGGCATACCTCATTAAAAAACAATTCAGATAAGGCAAGAAAATTAAAAATATTTTCTTATGTGGAATTCAGTTATCCCGAGGCACAGACAGATATACTGTGTCATTGGGCGTGTATGACATTAACACAGGAATTTAAGGATAACAAAATAATTATGGATTCCGGTGTTGAAGGTATGGCAAAGGTTTATGTTGCAACCTCCCTGCCGGTCAGCGGTTTTGACTGCGATCCGAGAGAATTTATAGGACCGTACAGAAGCGAAGGTAATCCGATAGCCTTGGAAAGAGGCAGATGCTTCAACAGTCTTGCTGAATCGGATAACTGTATCGGCGTTTTATGCAGTGAGGTCGTGTTGGAACCGTATGCTGAGATAAAGTTTGTTCATACTTTGGGAGTTGCCGATAAAGAAAATCAAATCGATGAGCAAATTGCGGAATCCTTCGATTCCGTATCACAGCAGCTTGCGGAAATCCATAAAAAATGGGATGCCGTATTAGGCAATTTTAAAGTAAAATCTCCCTGCTCCGAGATGGATCAGATGTTAAACTGTTGGCATCAATATCAGTGTAAAACCACATTCGATTGGTCAAGATTTATCAGCCTTTACGAACGGGGTGTAGATCGGGGCTTCGGATTTAGGGACAGTATGCAGGATGTTTTGGGAATTATGTATTCCGAACCTGAGAAAGCAAAAGATAGAATAAAACTGTTACTCTCCATTCAAAACAAAGAAGGAGACGCAAAGGCGGTTTATTATCCCGCAACCGGCGAAGCTAAGGGCGGCGGCAGAAGCGACGATCACCTTTGGAGTATTCTTTCTGTTTGCAATTACATAAAGGAGACCGGTGACAGCGACTTTTTAAACGAACAAATTCCGTTTTATAACGGAGGCACCGCAACTGTTTCGGAGCATTTGGAGAGAGCAATAGATTTTACTATGAACCATCTCGGAAGGCACGGTATTCCGGATTTTCTGCATTGCGACTGGGATGACAGCCTTTGGTTTATAAATAAAAACGGCGGTGCCGAAAGTACATTTGTGTTTTTCCAGTTGGCACACGGTGCGAGAGAACTGATAAAGCTTTATAAGCATTTGAATATGGACGACAGGCTTCCCAAAATGGAAAAAGTTTATGATTATTGTTTGTCAAAGCTGGATGTCATTTGGGACGGCAAATGGTTTATAAGGGGCTTTACATCCGACGGAAAAAAATTCTGCACGGATGAAGACAAATTTAACAAAATCCATCTCATCCCCCAGTCATGGGCTGTTTTATCGGAGCTTGCTGATGAGAATAGGGCAAATATTGCAATGGATAATGTTATGAAATATCTTTACACGGAAAAAGGGCTTGTTACGCATTATCCGGCGTCCGGCAGGAATGACGGAGAAGAAAAAATGTTCTATGCTTTTCCGGCGGGCGCACGGGAAAACGGCGGAATCTTCTTTCATTCAAATACATGGGCTATTATTGCTTTTGCTATGCTCGGCAGATCAGAGGACGCATTTAAATGCTATTATTCATCATTGCCCAACAGAAGAAATAATATAGCCGATTTGTGCCTTACAGAGCCTTATGTGTATTCTCAGACGATGATCGCACCGCCACATTCAAGGCAGTGGCAATGCGTAAATTCTTGGCTCACCGGCACAGCTTCATGGATGTACTATGCGGCAACACAATACATTTTGGGAATAAGGCCCGAATATGACGGATTATGTATCGACCCCAAAATTCCGTCAGAGTGGAGCGGATTTGAGGTTGTAAGAAATTGCAGAGGAACAAGGTGCGAAATCAGTGTGAAAAATAATGCCAAGGCATTATATGTTAACGGAGATAAAATGTCCGGTAATACAGTGCCGTGGGAACTGTTCGGTAACGGGACTCTTTCCGTTGAATTGAAGTGAATTTAATGAGAGGTATTTAAAATGAATTTATGGGGTATTGAAAAAAACGGATTTGACAATTCGGATGTTGAATTACACGGGAGCAAATATCTGATAGGAAACGGGTATATGGGATACCGCGGAACTATGGAGGAATATACTGCAAATGAACTGGTTGCAGTGAATCTTGCGGGACTGTTTGATAAAAACGGAGATAAGTGGCGTGAATCGGTAAATGCGCCGAACCCATTTTATACGGCGGTTGCTGTAAACGGAGAAAAATTAAAGCTCGGGAAAACAAATATTATTTCGCATATTCAGTCTCTTGATATAAAGAGAGGAATTCACACAAGAAAAACAGTTTTTTCTGTCGGCGAAACACAGATTACCGTTATTGCTGAGCGTTTTTTAAGTATGAAGCGTTCAAATATCATGGCACTTAAATACTCTGTGTCCGCAAATAATGATGTCTCAGTTACTTTGAGCTCCGGCATAGATACCGAAATATGGGATATTAACGGACCACACATAAAAGATACAGAAATTAATGTCAATGATAACGACTCTGTTTTTACAGGCAGAACAATCCAGAATGAAATCGAAATTAAGGTTTATGAAAATGTAAGCGGAGTTGATTTTAAAAAATCTTCGGACGAACTTCATTATGCAAATCTTGAACTCGGCAGGGACAGAACTGTTACTTTTGAGAAAATATCCGGTGTATATTGGGGAAACGGAACAGCAGAGTCCGAAAAGGATTTTAATACGGCAGTCAATTTGGGATATGATTTCCTTAAGGATGAACACATTAAAGAGTGGGCGAAAATATGGAATTATTCGGATATTGAAATTGCGGGCGACGATGAAGCACAGTTGGCTTTAAGATACAGCATCTACCATTTGAACAGTATCGCACCTAAGGGAACCGATAAATGCGGAATACCGGCGCGAGGTCTCTCAGGGCAGGTATACAAGGGAGCGGCTTTTTGGGATACCGAAATGTTTATGCTGCCTTTTTTCTGCTTTACAAATCCGGAGACTGCAAAAAACTTGGTTAAATACAGGGTCAATACTTTAGAGGGTGCAAAGCGAAAGGCAGCCGAATTCGGCAAAGAGGGAGCGTTTTATGCCTGGGAGAGCCAGGAAACCGGCGACGATGCGTGCACATTATTTAATATAACGGATATTTTTACTAACAGACCTTTAAGAACATATTTTAAGGATAAGCAGATTCATATCAGCGCCGATGTGGTTTACGGTATTTGGTATTATTGCAGCGTCACGCAGGATTATTCCGTATTAAGGGACGGCGGATTGGAAACCATGCGTCAGTGTATGTGGTTCTTTTACAGCTATTCCTCCTTTAAAAAGTATAAAGACAGGTATGAGTTTCTCGATGTGGTAGGGCCAGATGAATATCACGAGAGAGTTGACAATAACGCTTTTACCAACTGTATGGTGCTTCATGCGGCTAAAATATTTGTGAAAGCAATCGAAAAGGTGCGGGAAATTTATCCGGAAGCATTTGCAAAATTTGCGGAGAAAAATTCATTTGATTGGGCGTATGATTTTGCCGAAAAGCTTTATGTACCTATGCCGGACAAAAACGGAATAATAGAGCAGTTTGACGGTTATATGAGCCTTGAGGATGTTGATGTTGAGACCGTAAGAAGCCGTGAAATTAAGGAAAATGAATATTGGGGCTGCCACGGAATCGCATCTACAACCCGCGTTTTAAAGCAGGCAGATGTTATTATGATGCTGAATGTCTTTAAAAATGAATACTCAAAGGATGTAAAAAAGGCAAACTGGGAATTTTATGAGCCGTATACGGAACACGGTTCAAGCCTTTCGGCGTGCGCTTATGCCATTGTTGCGGCAGATATAGGATATACGGACTGGGCGTACAAATACTTTATGAAAACGGCAGAGGTTGATCTGTCTGGAAATTCAAGACAGTATCTCGGCAGTCTTTATATCGGAGGCACACACCCTGCGGCAAACGGCGGAAGCTGGAACACGGCGGTATTCGGTTTCGGCGGCGTTACTTATAAGGATGAGTCGCTTGATATTTCTCCGAATCTTCCGAAGCAATGGAAAAGCATCTCTTTTAAGCTTATTTGGCACGGAATACTGCTCCATATTACCGCTGATGGGAAAAATGTGTTTGTGGATGCAGACAGGGATATAAACAATATGAATATTACCGTGTATGGCAAAAGAATCTCGGAAAGGTGAAACTATGGCTTTAAAATCTTTTATATTTGATTTGGACGGTGTTATTACGGACACCGCCAAATATCATTATCTCGCATGGAAAAGGCTGGCTTCCGAATTGAAGCTTAATTTCAACGAGGAAAACAATGAGCTTTTAAAGGGAGTTTCAAGAATTCGTTCTTTTGAAATTATTTTGGAGCTCAACAATGCTCAAGACCGTTTTTCAGATGAAGAAAAAGAGCATTTTACGGATTTGAAAAATGAATACTACAAAGAATATGTTGAGAGGATAACCGAAGCTGACATTTTGAAGGGTATACCGGAGCTTATAGCCAAAGCAAGAGAAAAAGGAATAAACTGTGCGCTTGCTTCCGTAAGCAAGAACGCGCCGAGAATTATTGAACTGCTTGGAATTTCGGAAAGCTTTGATTATGTTGCAGACGCGGGTAAAATAAAAAATTCAAAGCCTGACCCCGAAATATTTCTTAACTGCGCGGAGTCACTCGGCAGCAACCCTTGTGAATGTGTAGCCTTTGAGGATTCTCAGGCAGGAATAGAAGCCATTCATTCGGCAAATATGTTATCGGTCGGTATAGGGGTTGCAGTCACCTCTGTTGCGCCCGATTATTGTCTTAAAAGCACATCAGAGCTTGACTTTGATAAAATAGTATCCTTTTATAATGAGCACCAACTATGCCGGCGGGGGTAAGATAATATGTCTGATTTATCTCTTGTTTCAGTTAAGGTAAATAACAATTATATCGAGAGCGGAGATCGGGCGGTCATTCAGACCGTCTGGCAAAACGCGGGGGATTCATTGCCTGATTTCAACGCAAAGATTGTTGCTGAAATCCGATTTTCAGGCAGGCAGAGAATTGACTTGGCACAAAAAAATTCATTTAGATTTGAGTGGACGCCGTTCCCGTCAACCGATATGTGGCGGTCTGGAGATATATGGACTACTGCCGCTGTATTCAAATTTCCGACTTTATGGGGCGGAAGTTACAAAATAAACATCAGTCTGCTTGATGAGAACGGTAAAAGCATCGCTTTTATCGGAAAAGGTAACAGACAGGTGTATTCACAGGATATAACCGAAATTGATGTCGGTTGGGGTTGGGGCAGAAAGAGACTTTTAGAACAGAGAAAGCCTCTTTCAATAAGTATTAACGAAGCAAATGAAATAAAAACAGTCTCCCCTTGTGAAACGGTGAAGCTTAACGGTTACAGCTTAAATAAAAAATATCCTGCAATATGCGGGTATGAAAACAGCAAATGGTATGATTTTCCGCCTGAAATCAATATACGGAGGGTATCGGATAACAAGACCTTTGTTTGCAGGACAGATGTTTCGGCAAAGTATAGGCTTAATGTAATATCACAAGATAAATGCGAATACATTGCCGAAACCGAATATTGCAGCTTCGGTATAGGCTTTACTTTTAAAAACAATTTGCTGTTGATAAAGCTTTCCGATGTTCAAGAAAAAGACGGATACGAGTTGGTTAATTTAAAAATACCGTCGCTTATTCAGCGTTTTTCCGAAGACGGAACCCTTTACAATTATTACGGCGGAGGCAGAAAAATCAGTCTGAAATCCGCTGTGCAGCAGACAGCTTTATTTCCTTACGATACCTGCAACGCATTGGGAATAGGCGACAACAGTAATTCCTTCGCGTTGGTTACGGATGATATGGATGCAATTTTGACGCAATCCGTCGTTAAGCATAACGAGGAAGACAATGTGGGTGTTATCGGCGCAATTATTACAAACCGTGTAAAAGCAGACAAGGCCGGTATGAAGTCAATACCCGTAAAAACATTGCCGCTTGAGATACATCATTGCAAGGGTGCTGACTGGATGCTTTCTGCCGAGGCTTTAAGAGACCGTTTGCCCAAGGCCTGCAAATACCGTTACGAAAATACACTTATGTATAAAATCAGAATGGACGCCTCCGGTCAGATAGATGAAAACCGCCCTGAAACATATTCCCCCATTTTAAGCTTAAAAGATATTGAAAAAATAATAATGAGGATATATGAGCTGTCGGGCGGTATGGAACAGGTGGTCTATCTGGTCGGTTGGCAAGAGGGCGGTCACGATTTTGAGTATCCGTATCCCTATTTATCAGGTTTCAATTCTAAATGCGGAACTGTTGAGGAATTTACGGAGCTGCGTGAAAAGCTGAAAAAATATAATGTTAATCTTTCGCTGCACGATAACTTTGATGATGCATACCTTTCTGATAATTATGCAGTAAATAACAATATAATTGCGATTGACGAAAGGGGAGAAAACTGGAAAGGCTGGCTGTGGGCAGGCGGAATGTCGTATATTGTATCGCCTACGGCTTATCTAAAATCGCCTGACATTAGGGAAAGAATTAACGCTGTTTTCGAAAAATACGGAATAAGCGGAACCTATCATTTGGATGTTATGTCTTCCGAGGTGAGACGGTATAGCTTCAAAGAAGGAGAGCTTTCCTGCGCTTTGGAAAATGCAGAGGCAAAGTGTAAAATTATAGAATTATTCAATGATATAGATATCGATATTACCAGCGAAACGCTTGCACAGCCGTTTATAGGAAAAATGGGATATGCTCAGAATACGCGGTATAACTTTGATACCGAGCTTTTTGCGGGAGACAAAAGCATTCCGCTTACAACCGTTGCGTTTCATGGCGTTACCCCTTACAAAATGGGAGCGGGTACCGAAAAAGCTTCGCTTCTGCGTTCCATTGCCGTAGGAGCCTCCTGCAGTCTTGAAATTGAAAGTTGCGCCGACAGCAAAGAGCTTGAACGGAATTTACTTCGCAATATATATATTACAAGTCTTCCGATGTCAAAGTTATCTTACAAAAAGGTTATTTTCGCGACGGCAGAAGATAATAAATGGTCGGTTTCCTATCAGGACAACAGCTCGGTAGAGGTGGATTTTGACAAACAGACATACACCGTAAAAAGCAACGGAGAAATCATTTCAAAGGATTTTGTTACATTTATGCCCGTGAGTGAGGATAAATATTTTTATTATTCGATTTACGGCGGCGAGACCGAGCTTTTGCTTCCCGATAAGTGGAAAAATGTTTCCGTAACATCATTGACAGAGTGCATTTTGGATAATATGGCTCTTGATAACGGGAAAATGAAGTTTTGTTTTAAGCCGGACACACCGTATGCTTTAAGAAAGGTTTGATTTTTTGGATTATAGTTTGTATGAGGTCACGGGGCTTTCTGAAAATATTGCGGATCACGCAAAAAACTACGAAACAATTATTTCCGCGATAGAGCTTTGCAGAAAAAACGGATTAAAGGGCTTGAAATTGCCCGAGGGGGCCTTTGCGGTATATAACGACAAGGCCGCGGAGCTGTCGGAATTACTGTTAAGCTCTGAAGTCAGCGCTACCGATTATGCATATTGGCAGAGCCACCCAAATGTTTTGTTTGATATTGACGGGTTTGAGAGCTTTACGGTCAAGGGAAATGAAACGACGCTTTTGTTTGACGGTCTTATCGGAGCCTTTGATGTTAAAAACACCGGAAAGGTTGAAATTGAGGGTGTTACGGTAGATTGGATAAACCCGTTATTCTTTACGGGAAGGGTAAGCGGCATAGTAGGGCATAAAATCACGGTTATAACCGATCAAGCTCTTAAAGGCAATGAACCGATTGTTTCTTTTCAGAATTTTGACTGTATAACGGGCCATCAAAAGGGAATGAGTGCTTTTTGCGATATTTCGAATGTTTGCAGGGAGAACGAAAAAACAGTTTCCTTTGAAAGTAAAGAAACAGACGGATTGTCGGTAGGCGACGGTATAATTGCAAGATATATCTATGGCTTTGCCCCTGTTATGCACTTTTATGAGAGTAAGAATATCAGCATAAGGAATACTGTTATCAACGCAGGCTGCGGTATGGGAATTATTGCTCACAAGTGCGAGGGCTTTTACGCAGAAAACTTCAGGGTCTTCCCGTCGGGCAACCGTCCGATGTCTACTAACACAGACGCCACTCATTTTATAAGCTGTACCGGCAGGATACGCTTTAATAACTGTATGTTCGAGGGTATGGGCGATGACGCAGTCAATGTTCACGGCTTTTATATCGGCGTTAAGAGAATAATAGACAGGTATACGGTCGCCGGAGTAATTGAAGCGAGCGTTCAGGACGGAATAGCAGATATGCCGGACGCAGGGGATATTATAGAGTTTTGCAGTAAAAAAACATTATTGCCGTTTGCAAACGGAATTTTGGCAAAGGTTGAGTTCAGCGGTGACGCCGGAGAAATCATACTTAAATTTAAAGGCGAGCTTCCCGATGGCATTAACGCTGATTGCTGTTTGGCAAACGCAAGTAAAACAGCGGAATTGGTATTTGAAAATTGTTCCGTAAAAAATATAAGGGGCAGAGCGTTACTGATTCAAACAAGAAATGTGGCTGTAAGAAATAATGTTTTTTCCGATTGCACGGGGCAGGGAATACACATAGATACTGCCGCCGGTTGGTGGGAGTCTGTAGGAACCCGCAATGTTGAAATTTCAGAAAATGAATTTATAAACTGCGGCTACGGTATGACAAAATACTGCGATGCGGTAGGCATTGTTATAGAAACCGAAGCGGAAAGCGACGCAATCGGCGTACACAGGAATATAGTTTTGCGTAACAACCGCATTGAAGGGAAAAACACGGGTATCAAGGCAAAATGTGTTGAAAATTTGGAATTGAAAGGCAATCGGTTTATAGGCTGCAAAACACAGTATGACTTGTCAAGCTGCAAAAATGTCAAAATAGACTAAACAAAAATAAGGAAACAAAAAAATATTATGATTACAGAGGCGATATTATCTTGCTGAAAAACACCTATAATTTTGATGATAAAAACAGAGAAGTGATAATAAAAAAATTTAACACGCCTACTCCGTGGATGAATTATTTAAGCAACGGAACCTTCCACACTATGATTTCACAAGCGGGCGGAGGAGTGGCATTTTACCGTTCGCCGCAAATCTGGAGGATAAATCATTACAGATTTTTTCATCTGCCGACCGATCGCAGCGGATTTTATGTTTACATAAAGGACGGGGAAAATGTGTTTTGTCCGACCGCGGAACCCACGCCGTGTAAGCCTGATGATTTCGAGGCGGTTCACGGTATGGGATATACAAAATTTCACAGCAAAAAGGGCGACCTTAAGGCAGATTTAAGATTTCATATAGGCGAGATGGAAAATTGCCTTATTTGGGAGCTTGAGCTCTGTTCGGGGACAGATAAGAAATTAAAGATATTTCCGTTCGTAGAACTCGGCATGATGGAATTTATGAGGGAACTTCAATGGCAGTGTTATAACAAGCACCAGCTTTTTGTATACAGGCTTGACGATATACTTGTTTATAAATACGGTGTTGAAAATCAGCCCAAACCCAAAGAAACGCCTTTAATTTACTTTGCGGCGAATTGTAAAACAAACGGTTTTGACGGGGATAGGGATGAATTTGTAGGCACATACAGAAGTGAAGAAAATCCTGCCGCTGTTGAGGAGGGAAAATGCCACAATTCTTTGCTTGCGGGCGGAGATCCGTGCTTTGCATTTGAAATTGATGTTGAGCTAAAAGCAAATGAGCCAAAAAAGCTTTGCTTCTTTTTGGGAGCGGCAAAGGATGATACGGATGTAAAACGGGCTGTTAATCACTGCTTAGAGGACGGATTTGCAGAAAATTCCTTTGAAAAGCTTAATAAAAAATGGGATGAATATTTTAATTCTTTTGAATGCTCTTTGCCGGATGAAAATGCACAAAGAATGATAAATATATGGAATCCTTATCAATCCGAACGGAATTTTCAATTTTCAAGAAATATATCCTACTATGCCACCGGAACATTCAGAGGTGTCGGATTCAGGGATACGGCACAGGATATACTTGCTATGATACCGTTTGATACGGAGCGTGCAAAGGACAAAATAAAGCTCTTGCTTACCCAGCAGTATAACGACGGTCATGTTAATCACTATTTTTTCCCGACGGAGGGTTGGGAACCTGTGACTACCATTCATTCGGATGACCATCTTTGGATCGTCCATACAGTGCGCTGTCTTTTAGAGGAGGAAGGAAAGACCGACTTCCTCGACGAAAAGGTTGCCTATTTTGATAACGGCGACGGAACGGTACTTGAACATATTAAAAAATCAATAGATTATACTGTTTCCCATATGGGTTCGCACGGATTTCCGCTTATGCTCAGGTCTGATTGGAATGACCAGCTGTTCAGGGTGTGCCGACAGGGCAAGGGAGAGAGTATATGGACCGCCATGCAGTTCGGCGTTTGTCTTAAGGATATGATTCGTATTTGTGAATTGCTCGGACTTCCGTTTGACGGTTATGAAAAGCTTTATGAGGAGCAAAGCAAAACTGTAAATGAAAAAGCATGGGATGGCGAATGGTTCCGCCGCGCAATAATGGATAACGGTCGGTACTTAGGCTCTAAGGATGAGCCGCAGGCTAAAATATGGCTCAATTCCCAAACATGGTCGGTCATTTCGGGAATGGCAGACGACGAAAAGGCCCGTAAGGCTATGCAAAGCGTATATGAGATGCTTAATACTCCCATGGGAATAAAGAAAATAGAACCGTCAATAGAAAATTACCCGTCGGCAGAGGATCCGCTTACAAATTACAGTAAGGGCTGCGGCGAAAACGGGGCAATTTTCTGTCACGCAAACACATGGGCAATAATTGCCGAATGTATGCTCGGAAACGCAGACAGAGCATATATGTATTATCATCAGCTTTTGCCGATGATTGCGCAGGAAAAGGCCGGAGAATGGAGATATAAGGCGGAGCCTTATGTTTATTCATCAAATATAATGGGTCCGGAATCGCTTAATTTCGGTCTGGCAAATGTGAGCTGGCTTTCGGGTACGGCGGCATGGATGTATATAGCGGCAACTCAGTATATACTCGGAATCAAGGCTAATTACAATGGATTAGCGGTTAAGCCGTGTATGCCCGAGGATTGGCAGAACATCAGGGTTAGGCGTAAATTCAGAGACTGTGTTTACAATATAATTCTTGTGCCGACGGAAAATGAACCGTTTATTGAAGAAGACGGAATAAAAACCGAGGGCAACTTCATTTTGCATAAAGAAGATTGCAACGCACGAAATATTAATGTTTATTATAAAAAAGCTAACAGTGCTAAAGCCTATTCTTAAGAATGACTTTTAAATACACAAATAAAAATTCGGAGGTAATAAAAATGTCAGCAAACAGATATGTACAGGATTATCCGGTAATAGGCATACGCCCTACTATTGACGGACGCAGAGGAGTTTTGGGTGTCCGTGAGTCCTTGGAGGACCAGACCATGAATATGGCGAAAGCCGCCGCAAAGCTTTTCACCGAAAACCTTAAATACTCAAACGGCGAGCCTGTAAAGGTAATTATCGCTGATACTACCATAGGCAGAGTAGCCGAAGCCGCCGCCTGTGCGGATAAATTCCGCAAGGCAGGCGTGGATATAACCTTAACGGTTACACCCTGCTGGTGCTACGGCGCAGAAACCATGGATATGGAAAAAGACACAATAAAGGCGGTTTGGGGCTTTAACGGCACAGAAAGACCGGGCGCTGTATATTTGGCGTCTGTACTTGCGACACACGCTCAAAAGGGACTGCCTGCGTTCGGCATTTACGGACACGATGTCTGCGATGCGGACGATACCGAAATTCCTGCCGATGTTCGTGAGAAGCTGCTGCGTTTCGGCAGAGCGGCGGTAGCGGCGGCTACAATGCGCGGTAAATCCTATTTGCAGATAGGCTCTATCACAATGGGCATAGGCGGCTCTATAATTGATCCCCACTTTATCGAGGATTACCTCGGTATGCGCGTTGAATCGGTAGACGAGGTAGAAATTATCCGCCGAATGACCGAGGGCATTTATGATAAGAAAGAGTACGAAAAGGCTCTTGAATGGTCAAAGAAATACTGCAAGATGGGCTTTGATAAAAACCCAGAAAATCTGCAAAGAACAGACGAGCAGAAAAAAGAAGACTGGGAATTTACCGTTAAGATGTGCGTTATAATAAAAGACCTTATGAACGGCAACAAAAATCTCCCGAAAGGCTGCGAGGAAGAAGCGGTAGGGCATAACGCAATAGCCGCAGGCTTCCAGGGTCAGCGTCAGTGGACGGACTTTTACCCGAACTGCGATTTCCCCGAGGCGCTCCTTAATACCTCGTTCGATTGGAACGGGGCGAGAGAACCGTACATACTTGCAACCGAAAATGATGTTTTAAACGGACTCGGTATGCTGTTTATGAAACTGCTCACCAACCGCGCGCAGATGTTTGCCGATGTAAGAACCTGCTGGAACGGTAAATCCGTAAAAAGAGTAACAGGCTATGACCTTGAGGGTCACGCAAAAGAGGCGGACGGCTTTATTCACCTTATAAATTCGGGCGCTTGCTGTCTTGACGCAAGCGGCGCGGCAAAGGACGAAAACGGAAATGCCGTTATGAAGCCGTGGTATGATGTAACAGAGGCTGATCAAAAGGCAATTATGGATAATACTACTTGGAACTATGCCGATTTGGGTTATTTCCGCGGCGGCGGATTCTCATCGCGCTTTGAGACAAAGGCTGAAATGCCTGCTACAATGATAAGGCTTAACCTTGTAAAGGGCTTAGGACCTGTTTTGCAGATAGCCGAGGGCTGGACGGTATCTCTGCCCGAGGAAGTAAGCGACACACTTTGGAAGAGAACCGACTACACATGGCCCTGCACTTGGTTTGCACCGAGAGTTACAGGTAATGGAGCATTTAAGTCGGCGTATGATGTAATGAATAACTGGGGAGCTAACCACGGCGCAATTTCCTACGGTCATATCGGCGCGGATTTGATTACACTTTGCTCGATACTCCGTATTCCGGTTTGTATGCACAATGTACCCGAGGAGGATATATTCCGTCCTGCGGCTTGGAACGCGTTTGGAATGGATAAAGAGGGTGCAGATTACAGAGCCTGCGCAAACTACGGCGCACAGTTTAAAAAGTAATTAACGGGGACAGCTTATGAAAAAGGTATTGGCTTTTGATTTCGGCGCTTCAAGCGGCAGGGCGGTATTGGCCTGCGTTTGCGAGGGTAGGCTTAAAATAAAAGAAATACACAGATTTAAAAACGAACCCGTTACCGTGAACGGCAGAATGTACTGGGATATATTAAGGCTGTTTCACGAAATAAAAACAGCATTACGGCGGCTTTGCAAAACGGCGGCTTTGACGCTGTAAGTATTGATACATGGGGCGTTGATTTCGGTCTTATAGACAAGAACGGAGAGCTTTTGTCAAATCCCGTGCATTACAGGGATAACCGTACCGAGGGTATTCAGAAAAAGGTGTTTAAAAAAATTTCCGAACAGGAAATTTATAAGCGCACGGGAATACAGTTTATGAGGATCAATACACTGTATCAGCTTATGTTTTTAAAGCTTAAAAGACCCGATTTATTGGCCGGGACCGATAAATTTCTTATGATACCTGATCTGTTAGCCTTTTTTCTGACCGGTGAAAAAAGATGCGAAGTAAGCATAGCCGCCACAACAAATCTCTTAAATCCGTATACAAGAAACTGGGATTACGAGCTTATTGAAAAATTGGGTCTTCCGGTTGGTATTTTTCCCGAAATTACCGAGCCGGGCAAGGTTTACGGAATGCTTTCCGACGAGATATGCAATGAACTCGGCTGCAGAAGCGTGCCTGTTATAGCCGTTGCCGAGCATGATACTGCCTCGGCTGTTGTGGCAAAGCCTTTATCAAACGAGAACGCTGCTTTTATAAGCAGCGGTACCTGGAGCCTGTTCGGAATAGAAACCGATAAGCCGCTCATTGAGGCTTCGGATAGCGGCTTTACAAATGAATGCGGCTACGGAAATAAAATATGCCACATTAAAAATATTATGGGGCTTTGGCTGCTTCAGGAAACACGCCGTCAGTGGAAACGGGAGGGCAGGGAAGTAAGCTTTGACGAAATGGAAAAAGCCGCACTTTCGGCAAAACCGTTTAAGGCGTTTATAGACCCGGCGGATCCTATGTTTGAAGCGGCGGGAAATATACCGCAGCGAATACGGAAATACTGTAAAAAAACAGGTCAGCCTGTACCTGAAAACGACGCTGAAATTCTCCGCTGTATTTACGACAGCCTTGCTATGAAATACAGGCAGTCGCTGATTGAACTGAGCCGTGAAACGGGCACCCTCTATAAACAGCTTAATATATTCGGCGGCGGAATTAAGGATAAGCTTTTGTGTCAGCTTACCGCCGATGCGTGCGGAATACCCGTTATTGCCGGACCTACCGAGGCTACCGTTATAGGCAATGTTAAGGTTGCTTTGTCCGCGCTCGGCGAGCTTAATCTTTCGGAAATATCGGATTATGCTGAGCAAACCGAATACTGTCCCGACGGCGGTAACATATGGCGGGATTATGACGAAATATATCAAAATATTTTATTAAAGGCAGGTAAAGGCAATGCTTAAAGGAATACCGAAAATTTTATCACCCGAGCTTTTAAAGGTACTGTGCGAAATGGGACACAGCGACCGTCTTGTTATTGCCGACGGTAATTTTCCGAGCGAAAGTATGGGTAAAAACGCTAAAGTCATACGGTGCGACGGTCACGGTGTGCCGGAGCTTTTAGAGGCAATATTAACCGTTTTTCCGCTTGACACCTATGTGGAAAAACCCGTTTCCTTAATGCAGGTAATGCCGGGCGACAATGCGGAAACTCCCATATGGGATGAATATAAGGAGATAATATCCAAGTATGACGAACGGGGAGAAAAGGCAATAGGTCAGACAGAGCGCTTTGCCTTTTACGATGAGGCTAAAACCGCGTATGCAATCATAGCCACCGGCGAATCTGCTTTGTATGCTAATATTATGCTTCAAAAGGGCGTTGTGAAATAAGGAGACATACAGAAAATGAATTATCAGGAAATAAGAGAACAGATATGCGATGCATGCCATAAGATGTGGCAGCTCGGCTGGGTTGCCGCTAATGATGGCAATGTATCGGTAAAGCTGCCTGACGGCAACTTTTTGGTAACGCCCACGGGCATTTCCAAAAGCTTTATAACTCCCGAAAAGCTTGTTATTATCGATAAGGATATGAATATCGTAGAGGCAGAGGGTAATTACAAACCGTCAAGCGAGATTAAAATGCACATGCGCTGCTATACCGAGCGCGACGATGTGGGCGCGGTGGTACACGCCCACCCGCCGACAGCTACGGGCTATGCGGTTGCCGGCAAGAGCCTTGACGAATACAGTATGATTGAAACCGTAATAGCGATAGGCTCAATACCGCTTACTCCCTACGGTACGCCCTCTACAAACGAAGTGCCCGAGGCAATAGCGCCGTATCTTGAGGAACACGATGTGCTGCTGCTCCAAAACCACGGAGCGCTGACGGTAGGGTGTGACCTTATAACCGCATATTACCGTATGGAAACGCTTGAGCTGTTTGCAAAGATCTCGCTTAACGCACACCTTTTAGGGGGAGCTAAAGAAATACCGAAAGAGCAGATTGATAAGCTCTTGTATCTGAGGGATAATTATTATCATGTAACAGGCAAACATCCTGGGTATAAGCATTATCCGAAGACAAAAACATCATAATTATTATAAAATAATAAATTACTATTAAATTTAATTTATTTGACGGTATTTAACTGGCGAATAACCTGTTGCTTTTTTAAATGCACGGGAAAAGTAAAATTTATCCGAAAAGCCGCAAAATATAGATATTTTTTCAACAGAGTATTTTTGTCTGCTGCTTAAAAGAGCCTTTGCGTGTTTGATTCTCAGCGAATTAAGGAATTGCATCGGCGTTGCGCCGAAATCTTCCTTGAAGCATCTGCTCAGATACTCATAATTATAGCCAAATGCTTCGGATATAACAAATGAGTTTATCTTTGTATTGCTGAAATTGGAATTTAAATAATCCCGTACAGCCGCTGTGAATGAATATATGCAATTTTCATTTACAGCGTCGGTTAAAAGCGATATCAAAGCGTCCGTAAGGGTATATACGGAGCCGTTATAGTGATTATTGTTTTTATAGTATGTTCTATATAGAATTTCTGATAATTCTACAAAATCTTCGGTTCCCGGATTTATATGCGTTATACTGTCTGCCGGCAGATTTAACTCTTTAATTCTTATGTATGTATCTTCAAATCCGTTCTTTGAAATGCTTTTATGCGGAACTCCCGGAGGCACGGCATAAACGCTGTTTTTTGAAAAATCGATTGTATTGTTTTCTGCATATAACTTTCCGTTGCCGGCTGTAACGATTACAATTTCCCATTCATCGTGCTTATGTTCGGCGCAAGAAAAAATCAAATCAGCAGTTCTGCCCATCGCAATAACCTTCAATACTTTCACCTCTGAGCCTATTATATATCACTGAGTCTGATTTGTCCATATTTTTATAGAGCTTTTCTATTCATTTTTAGGGTTTTATACATTATAATTTTTTCAACAAATTGCAAAGGAGCTATTTTATGAAAAAAATTGTAATGGTTGGACCGAGAAAAAGCAAAATTGTTGAAACGGATATTCCCCGTATCAATGATGATCAGATTCTTGTAAAGGTTAAGTACACGGGAATGTGCCATTCTGAGTGGTATCCATGGTCTACTGCGCAGGGCGGAGAAGAATTCGGTCATGAAACGATGGGATATGTTGCCGAAGTAGGAAAAAATGTTGTCGGATTTAAAACAGGCGACAGAGTAACCGGTCTCGGCGGCGGCGGTTACAGAGAGTATATCGTTATGGAACCCAATAAAACAATGATTATTCCTGAAAATATAGCTGATGAGGATGCAGTTGTCGAACCGATAGGCTGCCTTATGAGTGCTGGCTCAAGAATGATGCCGCGGCTGCTCGATGACGAAATAGTTGTGGTCGGAGCCGGGTATATGGGACTTGGTATGATATCTATGTTTAAAACTATGGGATACGGAAAAGTAATCGCAATCGATTTGAGACAAGAAGCAAGGGAGAATGCGCTCAGATACGGTGCCGATGTTGTTCTACATCCGGATGAGCTGGAAAAATCATTTTATCTGAATTGGAAAACATGGGAAAATCCTGATTTGAAACGCGACGGACATAAAACTGATATTTTCCATATAGGCTTTCAAAATGTTATGGAATTTGCCGGTACTCCGAGCGGTCTGGAGCTTGCGGGCGCGCTTGTGTGCGCACATGGCAGGGTAGGAGTCGGAGGATTTCATAACGACGGTATGCGAACGGTAGACTTTAAGCTTTGGAATATGAAGGCATTTGAACTTATAAATTGCCATGAAAGGCGTATTGAATTTGAAACCGAGCTTTGCAGGAGAGGTCTTGATTTAATATCAAAGGGCTTATGGAAATTTACGGGAGCAGCTAATAAAATTTACTCTATGGATGAATTTGACAAGGCAAATTATGATATGGAAAATCATACCGATAATTTTATAAAAGGACTGGTGAAATGCGATGAATAAAACAGCCGTTGTAACGGGAGCAGGTCAGGGTCTTGGATTTTCCCTTGTCAAAGAGGCGCTAAACCGAAAATATAACATTTTGGCATTAGAACTTTCAAATTTCACAGAATTAAATAAGCTGCATAATGATAATTTAACTGTTAAAAAATGCGATGTGACCGATTATAACGACTGTGTTAATGCGGCGATTGATTTACATTCAGATACTGTAGATTTATTGATTAATAATGCCGGAATATGGCTTGACAGAGACCGTTTGAAATTAGATGATAAAGATTTTGATTTTGAGAAATTTATACCGCAATATGAAGTTAATTCCGTAGGCATGCTAAAAGTAACAAAGGCATTTATGCCGTATGTTGAGGTGTCAAATTTAAAGACCGTCATAAACATATCTTCGGAAGCAGGCTCAATAAAAAACGCAGAACGTGTGTGTGAATACGGGTATTGTATGTCAAAAGCGGCACAGAATATGGCAAGTAAAATTCTTCAAAATGCTTACGCCGATAAAGGCATAAAAGTGTATTCTATTCACCCGGGCTGGATGATAACTCCCCAAGGATTAGCTGGAAAAGTTGGGGAGTATGTGCCTAAGCAGGAACCGGATCAAACAGCTTCTGTATTATTTGATTTGGCAGAAGGAAAAAAGAGAAAAGATATGTTTATTGAGATTGACGGTGAAAATCTTAGGGCTATGCCGTATTAGGAAAGGAGGATATAAATGAAAAAAATCAAGTTGCTTTTCCAGGGTGACAGCATTACAGACGCGGGAAGAGAGTATAATGATTGTCATAATTTGGGCGAAGGATATCCAAAATATGCCGCGAAATACTTAAAAAACAAGTTTCCCGATATTGATTTTGAATTTATAGATCTTGGAATAAGCGGAAATCAGACAAAGGATTTGGTTGGACGCCTGCAAAACGATTTTATAGATATTAAGCCTGATATTGTTTCGATACTTATCGGCATAAACGATGTTTGGCATCATGCGGACGATAAAAGCTGGATCCCGAATGATATTTTTGAGGACCAATACCGCATTATTCTTAAAGCAATAAAAGAGCAAACAAACGCAAAAATTATGATAATGGAGCCGTTTCTTATTCCGGTAGAGGATAAGCTGTTTTTCCGTGTGGATTTGGCGCCGAAGATTGAAATAATAAGAAAGCTTGCCCGTGAGTACGCAGATGCTTATTTGCCGACAGACGGACTATTACAGTCGGCTTTTATAGGTGATGAACCGACTTCCTATGCGGCTGACGGCGTTCATCCTACTGCCAAGGGTGCGGATTATATAGGAAAGCTGTACGCCGAGTATTTGTCCGGGTTAATCGAAACATGGTAATATTCTGTTTTATTGATACATATACGAGGTGAGAATAATAGAATATAAAATAAGCGAATGGAACGGCTTTAAAAGGTATGACTTTGTTTTAAACGGCAAAAATGCAATTTTAATAGAGCCTGCCGAAAAAAACGAGAATAGAGGATGGTTACTTAAAACCGAGTACTTCGGTGCCTTCCCCGGCTTTGAAATAGAAATGCTTAAACGGGGTTGGTATGTTGCGTACATTTCAAATATAACCAGATGGCATAAAAGCGAGGACGATGACGCGAAAGCAGAATTGTGCGCCTTTTTGCAGAGGGAATTCGGACTGAAAAAGTGCGTGCCGGTGGGTATGAGCTGCGGGGGAATGCATGCGGTGTATTTTGCCGCAAAATATCCCGAATATGTCTCATTATTATACTTAGATGCACCGGTTCTTAACCTTTTGAGCTGTCCGTGCGGAATAGGAATGGCAGACAATGATATGTATGAGGAATTTATTAACCATACGGGACTTACTGTATCTAAGCTTATAAATTACCGTGAGCACCCCATTGATTTTGTCGATAGCATTATAGGCAAAGGAATACCTGTGTTTTTGGTTTGCGGAAATAAGGATAAGGTTGTGCCGTATTTAGAAAACGGACAATGTCTTGCGGAAAAATATCAAAAATCAGGTGTTCCTTTTAAGGAAATAATAAAACCCGGTTGCGGTCATCATCCTCACGGACTTACCGATAACGCACCGTTGATTGAATTTATCGAAAAATATTACAGATAAGGAATGCAGAAATGAAATATCAGGAAATAAGAGAGCAAATATGTGATGTGTGTCACAAAATGTGGCAGCTCGGTTGGGTTGCCGCTAACGACGGCAATGTGTCGGTAAAGCTGCCGGACGGAAACTTTTTGGTAACGCCGACAGGCATATCGAAAAGCTTCATAACCTCCGAAAAGCTTGTTATCATCGACAAAGATATGAATATTGTAGAGGCAGAGGGCAACTACAAGCCCTCAAGCGAGATTAAAATGCACATGCGTTGCTATACCGAGCGCGAAGATGTAGGCGCGGTAGTTCACGCTCATCCGCCGACAGCTACGGGTTTTGCCGTCGCAGGCAAGAGCCTTGATGAGTACAGTATGATTGAAACCGTAATTGCGATAGGTTCAATACCGCTTACTCCTTACGGCACGCCCTCTACAAACGAGGTTCCGGAGGCAATAGCGCCGTATCTTGCGGAACACGATGTATTATTGCTCCAAAACCACGGGGCGCTGACTGTCGGTTGTGACCTTATAACCGCATATTACCGTATGGAAACGCTTGAGCTTTTTGCAAAGATTTCCTTAAATGCTCATCTTTTAGGCGGAGCTAAAGAAATCCCCAAAGAGCAGATAGACAAGCTTTTGTATCTGAGGGATAATTACTACCATGTTACCGGTAAATATCCGGGATATAAAAAATATAATTCATAATGTGATATTTTAAATACTCTTTTAATTAATGCCGACAGACGGCAAAACGGAAAATAAAAAG
>OGOX01000638.1_pt1 | contig 25638 bp, 15 predicted proteins | sample 1552761 | NCBI WGS metagenome assembly OGOX01 (sample SAMEA2580212, study PRJEB22360) | human gut metagenome | biome: human gut; feature: human-associated habitat; material: faeces | place: Denmark | collected 2008/2010
CGGCGGCAAGGGCGCAGCCGGCGGCATCGACCACGAGCATTCCGACAGCGGTCACAGCACCACCATCTGGGGCGGCAGTGCCGCAGGCGCGGGCGCGAGCCACGAGGGCAATGCCTCGGGCACCGTCACCGGCTCGACTCAGATTGTCGCTGCACCGGATCTTGGCGGGCTGACCTCGTCGATCAACGGCCTGAGCAGTCAGGTCACGATGCTCAACAACGCCGCCAGCGGCACGGTCGGCACATTGGCAAATGATATTCGTTCGATCAACAACAAGTTCAACGAGCTGACAGGAACGCTGTTTTCCGCCATTTCCTCGCTCAGCGGCGGCACGGGCGACATCATTGTCGACACCTCCGATGTCGACATCGATTCCGTCACGTTCGGTAAAGTCTCTTCCTGCCGCAACAGCGGCGCGGTGTACGGCGATGTGAATACCGGCGGCATCACAGGCTCCATGACCATTGAATACACGCTCGACCCCGAGGACGATGTCACGGGCCATCTTTCGAACATCTACCGCAAGCAGTATGAGTACCGCTCCATCATCCGGAAGTGCGTCAACACCGGCGATGTGGCCGGCAAGCGCAGCTATGTCGGCGGCATTGTCGGCCGCATGGACCTCGGCTATCTGACTGCGTGTGAGACGTCGTCCTGCACCATCACGAACGGCTTCTGCGCCTCCCGGAATCCCCGGATCAGCGCTGCACCCTTCCCCTGGTTGACCTCCTGGTTGAACAGCCTCACCCGCGGATTCCCCCGGTAGGCCTGGAGTTTCTCCCATGTGCCGTCCTTCGACGCGCATCACCTCCCATGCATCCCCGATTGCACCGATACAGCGTCCGGAGTAAAGCAGTTGTCATTCCCGTTGTAATCTCAGAAGGCGCCGAGCCGTTCAGAATCAATACCGTCTTCTCGCTGAAAGGGAAAACGAAAAATCATTACATTGGAATGATACATGATACTATTAATAGTAGAACGGGTAGTTTTAAGCCCAAGACTGGACATGCAGAAGCTGAAGAAAATGGATACGAACCAAATCTTCTATATAAGAATGCTACCAAGATACTTGAAGTCACAAATATACATTCGATTTAATTACAATATCCCGGCGTTTGCCAGTCGGAGCCAGCCGGCACTTTCAAGTTGCATCCGCCGGAAACGGAACTCCTCAAAAGAACGTTCTGCCGCCGGTGTCCAACAACACTCCGACAAGGCTGGCAAACGTTCTTCGATTTTGCAGATCACGCGCCAGTCGGGAACGGTTTCCGTCCAAAGACACGCTTCGATGCCGATGAATTCTTTCGCCGCGTTCTCTTTGTGCAAAAAGAAATAAGGCGACGAGTGGTAGACACTCTCTTCATTCAAGATAGGCATAGCCGGTGCACTCGGTTCGGCACAGTTCTGCGGAAAATCAAAATAGAAATTCTGACTGATTGAGTTTATCATCAACGCTTTGGCTGCTCTTGCCTTATTGATGTCTTTCCATGAAATGCGCCATGCTTGCATAATTGCACCTTCCGGTACATCGGCGTCGGAGCACCACGCGATTGGTGTGCGTCCGAGCGAACGGACAAAGGCGCACATTTCATTCATGAAGAGCTGTTCGAGTCTGTGTATCGTGAGCTTTTTCTCCTTCATCACCTTCCGGCAGGAAGGGCAGTTCTCCCAATTTACGGTTTCCGCCTCATCACCACCTAGATGGATGTAACGGCAGCCGGGAAGCTGCCGAACCACTTCACGCAGGATATCCTTTAAAAAACGCTTCACCTTTTCGGAAGTAATGCAGAGTTCGGCGGTAAGATGGTCCGGATCGCAGGAGAATCCGGGATTGCTCTGCACCAGATGAAGCTGGTGCGACGGCATGTCGATTTCCGGTACGATTTCAATGTTGTACTCTTCCGCCAGAGCGGCGATCTCGCGCAAATTTTCCTCAGAGTAAAATTCTTCGTCATGCAAACCGAGCTTCATGGTTTCTGGTGTGCAAAAACGCCATCCCTGCGAGTCGGTCAGATGCAGATGCAGAATGCGCAATCGCCATACGCTCATCATTTTAATCACCTGGCGCACTGTTTCCACGCTCTGAAAATGACGGGCACTGTCGAGCATCAATCCGCGCCAGCAGAATTCAGGCGCATCCTCGATTTTACAGCATTCGCAGACCGGATTTACCGAACCCGTCTGCGTTGCAAGCGAGGCAAGCTGACCGATCGCAATACAACCGTATTGTGCTCCGGCGCGATCGGCGGCTTCAAGCCGGATACTCTCTGGGGCGACCTCAATTGCAAAAGCTTCCGGCGGCAATGCATTTTGATGGAGAATCGTAATCGCCGCCTCCTGTGTTCCCTCCGCATGCGCCGCGATACCGAAACGGGAAAGAGTGTCGATCAGCCGCGTTTTCTCCTGCTGAAATTCGGCAGCAGCGTGAATGCGCAAGTCACCGGCAAAAGAGAAGAGACCTTCGCGCAGCGTGACTTTTCGCGGCTTCGGCAATAATGAATTGGGGATATGAGGCGTTTTCATCGTTTCCATTCAATTTTTTCAAAGATGAAGATCTGTGTTTTTTTCGGTACAGATCCGTGGGTTGACCCCTGATAATAACTGATCTTTTTCGGAGCGGTAATGTTATTGTAGAGTACCGTAATACCCGAGGGGGGACAGGTGTAATCTCCAAGCCCGACCCGATTGATGACTACCTGACAGCTGACAGGGATCCGTTTCGCAGCATGAACCGGATCATAATATTCCAGGGCGGGGACATACGGCGGGAACCAGCCGCCGATACGTCCGAAACTTTTACGACCGGCCATATCGCAGCACCACGGTACTTCGATTTCGCAACGCGTGACCGTGTGATCGAGTGCCGCCGCCCAGACCGCCTGCATGCCGCCCTGGCTGCTGCCGAAAACGGTCAGGTCGCGGCCGTTCCACTGCGGCAGGGTGCGGACGAATTCCAGTGAACGCATCACACGGAGCGCCATACCGTTAAAATACGCCTGTTCCGGATCGCTGTTCTGCACAGGATCGAAAGCGTAACGTTTTCCGTTGGACATGATCGACTGGGAAAAATTTTTATAATACTCGTTGGATCTGGCCAGTTCAAAACCATGTGCATTGATACTTACTTCAATATAATCCACCGCTTTCCAGTTGGGTACATGTGGCGAAACACCGTAGCCGTGAAACCAGATCAGTACCTTCTGAGATCCAGGTGCCGCATTGCGTGGAATACGCACATATCCGGTTACCGGACGCGCTCCGGCACACGGAATGCTGATCGAATATACCTCCATCGGATCGTTGGCTCTGACGAACTTTTTCATTACCGGTGTTCCCATCGGCACAGCAGCAAGCCGTTCCTTCTGACGGTTCCAGAATGCATCGAAGTCCGTCGGTTCCGGCACGGAGGCAAGTTTTTCGACTTCCGCACCTGCACCACCGTCAAAAACGATCTTTTTTTTCCCTTGTTTGAGCGGATTGCCTTTCTCATCCGCCAATATCGCTCGCAACCAGACAAAACCGGGTTTCTTCAGTTTGGTGCGGATGATGACCGGATCGACGGAAACGATCTTTTTCATTCCCTGCAGAGTTTGCCCATCATCGCCTCTACAGGTCCAGAGAAGATGCAGCGGGGAGGTTTCAGAGACTCCGGTGAGCTTGTCGATATGAATCGTAAAGGTTATCTCTTCGTCGACAGCATAGAACGCTTTTTCTGTTTCGCCACGCAGTTCCGTCGCGGAAAAATCAGGTTTGGATACGGCGGTATCCGCCTCGCCGAATCTGCCGACGACGAAAAGTTCAGCATCCTTCAGCTTTTCAGCCGACTTTGAAAAGGTCCAGTCGGCAAAGCCGCCGCCGGGTCTGAGCGGCAGATTGCTGCCGATCCCGAGATCACAACTCGCGCCACCCTTAAAGTTGTTGAAAGCAAATACCGTGCGCTGATGCAGAAAGTTGTGAACCTGCATCGAACCGTAGCCAGCGGTGTCTTTCGGGTTTCCGCTGTCGCCGAAATCGTAGGAACGATCGGAGGCACCGGGAATCCCCAGAGAATTGACACACTTGAAACCGCCGCACCAGAATTCTATATTGCCTTTATCAAAACTTCCGGTGTTGAGTTTCGGGTGATTGCCGCTGACCTTCATATTAGAAACATAAGTTTGCGCAAAATGTTCCGGTCTGGTCGGGACACCGACACAATCAAGATCCTGAGTGAAGGGGTCCATTTCGACGAACATCCAGTACATTTTATCGTTTTTTTCGGTCAGTTTCAGCAGATAGCCGAGCCTTTTCAGCTTGCCATGAAGTTCTCTCGAACGATTGACATGATATCCTTTTTCACTGAACTCCATCGGCCTGCAATGATAGATCAACTCGTAATCCGTCGCTTCCGGTACAAGTTTTTCCAGTTCCGACACTGCTCCAGAGAGCGATAAACCAAGAGTCAGGAGTAAACAATAGATCAACAGCTTCATTTTATATTTTCCTTGAGTTGATTTCAAAATTTCGAACAATGCGCTGAATCACCAGTGTTCACACGGTGACGGAACGGTTTCGGGTGTTACCTCTGCAGGCAGCCATTTCAACATTACCGCCCGATTCAGTCTCACGGCCATCTTCAAATCAGATTCTCGCTCTTTTTGAAATAAGCTCCTTACTTTTTCCGGTAGATTTCATACCAGATGGTTGCATCTTCCTGCGCCGTTGAAAAAGTGAGTTTCCCGTCGTTAATGGACGATTTGACTTCGTGTTTGCGTACGCCTCTGGGGTCGAGTGCGAAAACCTTCGCCGCCGGCGTTACAATGGAAAAGGTCGCCGGAATAAACGCTCCATTCACCACACCTTCGCCATGAACGCCGCCGCGCCGGGGGTCAATGCTGGTACGCTCCTTGTTCCAAACATTGCCGAGATTGTTGAACGACGAAACCAGCGAAAGTAACATCCGGTCGGAGTTCCGGATCGGTTTGCCGTCAAGCGGAATCAGCATCAATGCGCCGAAGCCTCGTTCAAATTCACCAATTTTTGCCTGAAGGTCGCCGACCTGATACGACCGATTTTTCAGCATGCCGAAGAGTATCGCTATTTTATCGGTCGAAGCCTGCAACGCCGGATAAGGTTCACGGTCCACCGTGCTCATCTTGAACTCCTTCTGCTGCGGACGCGGATCCTCCGTCATATAGGAACGGGTGCGAAACGGCAGAAAATCGTCGGAAATTGCGAGCCGTGTCTTGAGGCGATCCGGCAGTTTCCGGCCGGGAGTGACATTCTGGTAGAGAGTATCGAACCAACCGCCGTAAGCATTCCATGGACGCTCGGAAATGTGCAGCAGCTTTCCCTCGGCGAGCGGATGGATCCAACCGTTGCGAAAGATCATCGCTGCAGCAGGAAAAAGTCCCATTTTATTGGGGTGATTGGACGCATCGTATTTGTGGGTCAGTTTATCGGAACGGCCGAAGTGACCAAAATTGCCGATTGTGAAAACGTAGATTGCGTCCCAATCCTGCAACGAGGCGATCAGGGCCAGTTCCGGCATCATTTCCGCGGAAAATTCACTTGGATTCGGGTGATCATACTCCGAGATGGAGAATGGTTTCCCGGCAACGCGCAGAAGTGCCAGATCATGAAGTGCGCCGCGTTCGTTGTTGATGATCCGAGGCAGCTGTGGCGTGTTGGCGATGCGCCAGCCTGGAGGCGTGTAATCCGGATGCTGCCAGTAGCTGTGAACGTCGGTATAGTCGCTCGGCTTTTCTCGGAGAAGTCCGGTCAGACCGCCGAAGCCGACCTGACTGTCGACGATCAGCGACTGTACCTTGAGTTCCCTTTTCAAAAAATCACGCATTTCGAGATTATACTTCCAGTCAAGTTCGGCAAAAAAATCTTTTTCATCGGCGAACTGTTGCGTGGTCCCGGGGGTGTTGAAACCAATATTTTCCTTATTCAGAGAGAGCTCCCTGTCCCACTGCGCACCGGGAAGAATCTGCAGGTCAATAATTTCCATCGGCGTGCGGATTGCCCCCGCATTGAAAAACAGTTCAAATTTTTTGTCTCCGGTAAAATTCACCGGCTGAAGGATGATGCTGTGCTCCTGATATTTCGCATTGCAGTTGATCTGCCGAGAAATCGGGATTGAAACGGAATAATCCGTCGACCTGAGCTGTAATGGAATCGAAAATTCACGGTCTCCCTCGATCCGTATGCGGAAACGGAGCGTATATGCCATGCCGGATGTGAGTTTGAGTCCGGAGAGATACAACTGTTTTTCATTTGCCATCGCGCCGAGCATCACACGTTCACGCGGCGGCGCAAGTATGACGTGCGGTGCGGAATCGTCATTCCTGTTTTCCGCCGTTTTAATGGTGAAATCCGTAACTTCATTGCCGTTTTTATCGCGTAGTTTCCACTGGATATTGCCGGAAACGAGCGACTTTCCCAGCGAGGCGGTGCCCCATGGAAGCCACGCTTTTTGCAATGCGTTGTCCGATCCGTATTTCCGTTTCAGAAACTGATTCCACAACGTCTGATAAACACGCTGATAGGCCGGAGGCAGTTTGCGGTGTGTTTCGGCCACAGCATTCTCATTGTTCAGTTCGATGCTGAGCACGCCGGGATCTTTGGCGAGCGTTTTTCCGGTATACGGGTTGACACGGGTCAGAAGATCGCGTGCATACTTCTTCTGCAGTTCGATCCAGCGGCGGTCGAAACGATCGAACCGCTTGGCTTCACCCGTGTAGGGCAGTACGCCGTCGGCCTCGGTCGCACGCCGGGAAACTTTGAGGTTCAAATTAATATAGATTCCGTTCTTCTGAAGTTCGGCGATCAGAAAAAAAAGCCGGTCGAGATGTTCCTGCTGAAAATGCTGTGTATCAAGGCGTTTTACATCGAGGATAGTCCCCTTTTCCCGCCCCCAGAAATCGTTGGTGCCGTCATTGTCGAGTCCGTGAATGCGAACGACATTCACACCGGCTTTAGCAAGATGAGCGGCAAGTTTAACCGCCTCGTCATGGGTGGGGAAAAAGACCGGAACCCCGAGTCCAAATCCGAAAAAACGGATCCGTTTTCCTGTATTGCTCTCGATGAAGTGGCCGTTTTTCACAATGATCCTGCCGTTGACTCCAGCGGGCTTGTGATTCAGAAACGAAACATCGGTTGCTGTCTCCGGTGTCGCATCATCCCACAACATCGGGAAAACAAAATTTCCGGTCGGCACAATATCTTCTGCCGGAAGTGCCGCTCCGCAGAGCAGAGCGGAGACGAAAGCAACCGACATTGTTTTTTTTAAGCGCATGACAACTCCTCGTATCCAGAGATTAAAGCCAAAAGGTATTTCTTTTATTTTGCTTTGATCTCCAATTGTTTAAAAGATATGATCGTATTGATGGATGCCGGAAATCCGGCGTATCTTCCCTGATGTTTCGCTTATCGCGGGATGAAATTTTCGTCGAAGGCGCCGGCGTTGGAGATATATTTATAGCTGTTGACGTGCCCGTCTTTGAAGAGACAATTTGCCGCTTGCGCATGATTGAAGCCGGGATTGTTATTCGTGGCCAAAAGGTCATTCCGGTTCTGAATGAGGATTTCTTTGGCCATATAAACATTTCCTTCCGCGGTGGTCCATGATTTCTCCGCCATGATAACGGTGCCGTTCAGAACGCGGCTGAGTTTTCGGACATAATGTCCGGTGGAGGTCTTGATGCACTGTTTGCGGAGCACCCATGTTCCGCCCTTGCTGTCGTCGTTATCATGATCCCAGGTGACCTGATAGGTGGCGCTGTACTGATTGGCCGTGGCATTGCCGCCATTCCACTGTATGGTGGGGCCTTTCATGCTTGGACATAGATAGGGAGAGGTTGTCAGATATCTGAAGACAATACGCTTTGACGCAAGTGATCCGCCGTTCCACCAGTAGACTTCATTATCTGTTGTACTCAGGCCGACATATTTTGCAAGTTTGTGTGTATATTCACCATTTCCTCCGGCAGGCGGCATCCAGTCGTCATAGTCGCCGACATATTGAATCAACCCCAGACCGATCGTCTTCATATTGTTGATGCAGGAAGATTTATAGGCGGTTTCCCGTGCCTTGTTCAACGCGGGAAGCAGCATGGCGGCAAGAATGGCGATGATTGCTATAACCACCAAGAGTTCTATCAATGTAAATGTTTTCACATCAATTTGCATGATTCTTCCGTTCTGCACTTCCTTCATGGAATACTCCTTTTTTGAGTTGATTCAGAAAAGCTCGTCTTTCAGAATTTTCCTGCAGTATCTTCATTTCAGATTTTGTGAAAGACATTTGTAATTTCCAATGCCAATGACGACACTGATGATGATCTTCCTAGTTTTTTCCGGTAGTCCTCCAGGTACCGACGTTGGCAAAGTTTTTCAATATATTGTTTCGACAATTGAGATTGCCTGCAGTTTTATGTATTGATCTCGAGTATAAACAAGTAATTTAAATTACAATGACTATAATTCCCGCAACTTCTCGTTACGTACCTGTCACGCTATCCATAAGCGATTTTCCTTAATCCTGCGTTCAGGTTCCTGCTAACCCTTTCGACTATCGGTGAAGCTCTTGAAGAGCACAGTCACCTTTTCAACCAACAGCGCATATAACCGGAACATGTCGATTTTGTCCGTTGCATATCAGTTGCCGTAGCCTCATACCCATTTCTGCACGATTTTACAAACACACCTGATATGCAGTGTCCCGGTTCAGCAGATGGGAACCCAGGGTCCGCGGCAGAGAGCAACCGTTACGCATGATAAGTTCCGGCGTGATTTTAACTTTGTAAGAGGAACAATCCTCGCCCTGAAACATTCTGCTGATGAGATCCACGGCGGCGTGGCCGCATTCCGAACGCGGTTCGGTCAGCAGTGAGTAGGGCAGAGAGGAGGTTCGTTCGCACCCCTTGCGTTCGCCCCACTGAATCACCGATAGATCTTCCGGCACTGAAATTCCGCTGTCATTCAAATACTGCGTAAATGCGTCAATAAAAAAGGACTGGATCACCACGGCCGTCACCCCCTGCAACTTCTGCATCGGCGCGGCGATCATGGGCAGACACTCATAACGGAGTGTGTCGTCAAGCCGTACCAGATATTGCCCGGCATCGTGGAGACCATTTTGAGCCAGTTCACTGATAAATGCTTGCTGCCGCTGCAGGAAATTCGGTACCTGCGGATTGCTGTGATCGAAAAACAGGATTTCCCGGTGCCCGAGTTCGCGCAGACGTTTCACGACCATCCGGATCCCGGCGACATAATTGCAGGAAACCGAGGGAATACCGTCAAATTCACGGTTGATGATGACAAACGGCAGTTCCGGACTAGCGCTGGCTGCCTGTGCAAGAAAATCCAGGGGGTAGCGATCGAGGATTAACGCGGAACAATTTCTTTTGCAAGCGGTTAAGAAGATGCTTCTCATGCTGGTTTCCGGCGGAAAGATCTCCACTTCGACCGCCATATTGAGAAATGCGGCCTGAGCAAAGACACCGGCAGCCAGATTTCGGTTGAAAATATTGTCCGTCAGATTTTCCGCAGCATGATAACCGCGGAAAACGAGCATGATTTTTGTCTTTTCATTGTTTTTGACGCCCGTGTCTGAAATTTCGTTGACGAACGTACCGCAACTTCTGAGTCGCGAAATCAGTCCTTCTTCTTCGAGCCGTTTGAAGGCGCTGCGCAACGTGACGAATCCCACCCCCAGCTGGGACGCAAACTCCACTTCCCGTGGAAATTTCGTCCCCGGAGGATATTTCCCGGAGAGGATCGCCTCTTTCAATTGCATATAAAGCAGATCTTTTTTAAATACCACACTCATGTGATATCATCCTTTTGAATATTGATATTATGTGATACTATATATTGTTTTTATGAAAAGTCAACAGACGTTTCCTGATATTGTTCAGAAAATCTAAAATCTACAATCCGGCCGGCGTATTTGACAGACTCTCTACAGAAAATTACGGTGATGAACCGTAAGTGATGTAGAATCAATATGATCTCCTTTTTTTGAGGCTTTGTGGTTCTCAAATCAAAGTTACTCGAGAAAGGAGTTCCTTTCTACTCCACCAATCGCTTGTCACCTATACATGGTATCTTTTCAAACCGGATCATCCTGGCTTCTGCAACCTCCCCCTCTTGGCCGACCCGACCACACTCTGTCTTGACCCCGTAACAATATGGCTCAACTCGGGAATGATGACCTTGATTGTTCCGGCAAGTAATCTATCAAGTTTACACTGGAACAAGTTGCCGCAACCGGTACAATTAATATGCCGGGAGCTGCGGGGGAACGCGACGTTCAATTACCGGGAAATCAGTCAGGTACTGGATATCATCGCAGCAGCCAGACAGCAAAGAGAGACAATCACGGTTAGTCTTGTTCGAGGCGTTCATGAATTTTTCACTCAGGACATCATTCCGGAACCGATAACACTGGCTGATCTGTTGAAGAAAGCCCAAAGGTATGGGGTCGACATTCCGGAGATACTCAAAATGAATGACTGGCAATTTGCCATCGACGCCCTTGACTTTACCCCCAGACTGCCGCACTTCTGGCCACGCGGAGGAATCACGCTGTTCCACGGAAAAAAAACAGAAACCCTGGCGACACCATTGCTCTCATACCTTCGGGGAGCGAATCAGCAGGACGCTGAAAAAATCGCCTTGTTTTGCTCGTACGGAGCCATTGGGAAAATCAGAAAACGGTTTGCAGGCATAAACAACCTTACCGGATTGGATTCCCGGGCATTGAAGTCGCAGGATGAGTTAAGCAAACAGCTGGAAACGTTTGATCTGTTGATCATCGTATTCGGAGAAAAACTGACCGATTCGGAAATGTCGATCTTGCTGGATGCATGCCTGGTTCACCGAGTTCCGACGGCCTTATTTCTGTCCGATGACACACCCAGCATGGGGACGGTTCGAGAAATGGCGGCTCAGGAATTCTACGTTGGCATACCGAAAAACGGGCAGAGTTTCCTGATCAAGGATATGGCGACGAGCGAAATCAACCGATATCGTTTTACCGAGGAAGGACAGGTGGAGATCACCAAAGCGACGGAAAAAGAGTTCGTTCAGGAATGCCCGGACATACATTCCTGACGCGAATCGCCCCGCCCCTGACCAGTTGCGACAGCAAATGGTGATTAAAGGGAACTTGGGCAGAAATGTCGCCCATGGGCGACACTTTCCCACCAAATGACGTCAAGCCCTCCACCGGTTTCGCGGCCGGCAGAGGGCGTTCTAATTTTCATTGCTGACTCTTGAACCTAGCCTCCTGAATGCTCCCCTCGCTGTAGTGGAGTTCGCTAGATTGCTATTTTGCACCAGGTCATTTTTGCCTATCTGAAACCACTCGAAAACAAATGTGCGCAAAATATCAGACACTTCCGAAAAATTCTTTTACTATTGAATGATTTCATGTCTGGAATAGGCGATTCCAATGTAACGTTGAGGATGATCGTTGTTATTTCCTCAGGGACTCTGCAGTAGCTCAAGAAATTTCACTGCGGCTTTCTTCCCTGTATTGAAGGCAACGAGGATGAACTGGTTTCGCGGCGAAAAGACAACGATGCGGTTGCGTCCCGGCCGGGGAGTGATTCTCGTATAACAGGGAACTTTTCTGCCGTTGATCCAGATCACGCAGCCCGGTGTGACGAATACCGGAAGGCTGGTTTCGGAGTTCGGTTCAAACTCAAGAACAACAGCGAAATCTTTCTGCCTGCCCGGCGGCGGTTCGATACAGCTCTCCTCCAGCGAGGCATCCTCCTTCGGACGCACCGGCTGCAGCATGGAGCCTTCCAGCGCGACTTCCGGATCGGAAAGATGCGCCCCGCGCTCCCGTATGTCCGGAACATTCAGATAACGGGCACAGCCGCGGGCCGCAGCGGGAAGTTCCGCGTCCTCTGCTTCTTCACAGTCGGCATAAATCCGGTACGGCCTGCCGCCGCTCCAATAATCCGCGGACGCGGCAAAATAACGCTTCCCGAACTGCAGATGATATTCCGGACGGAAGGAGTTCCGAATCGAAATACGCCTCGTCTCCCCCGGTGCCATCTCGGAAATCGCAGCTCCGGAAAGTCGGGGATGCCGACAAACCGGCGGAAAATGAAATGTCGTCCGGATATTGGTCAGCGGAGCGCCGGTCCGATTTCGCAATTCCAGACTCCAGGACTCATCTGCCCCCCTTCTGAGCGAAGCGGAAACTCCGTCGAGCTCTGCCAGGCCGATCATTGCCGGCAGTGCTCCCTGGCCCGGCACCGGGAGACGCCATCGTCCTCCGTCCGCGGCGGCCCCCGCCATGCGCAGGACTTTGCCGCCGGTGATCCGGAACGTCAGCGGCACAGTCGCTCCCAGCTCCGCCGGTTCATACACGGAGAGCAGCCAGACCGCTTCCCGCCCGGAAACCAGTTTTTTCGGCTCCGCGTTGCGGACACTGTACCGGTAGGCTCCGTATTCGTTCGCATTACAGTACCACCACCGGGAATTTCCCCCGAACAGCTGAAAAAGAGCTGCCAGATCTTTCAATCCGTTCTCCGTGTGAATCGAATGTATGCCGATTGCGAATCCTGGATTCCGGAGAAGCAGCGCACTGTCTTTCTGAACCTCGGCCAGACGTTTCCGGGCATCTTCCGGATCGATCCGGTCCGCTCTGGTGTTGAAAACCAGCGCCTCGACCACGGCGGTCGAGGGAAGCTCTAGCAGACGCCAGAGGTTCGATACCACCTCAGGGAAAACATACAGCCCGGCCGAAGTGTAGATTCGCCCGAGATCCCGCATGAAATAGCCGGTCGGAGCGCCGAAGGTACAGAAGGGCATCGCCGTGGCTGTCACCGGCTTTCCGCCGGCACATTCCAGCTCGATCCGATTGAGCATGAACTCTTTGAACTGTGCATTCGCATTGAGCGCCGTGAGCCAGCGGTGAAAGCGGGTGTGTGCGCCGAGCGTATTCCCTCCGGGAAGCAGTTCATTTGCCAGCTTCTTATCTGCGCCGTTGAAAAAGAAGGTGCCGCGAAAAGAAAAACGCCTCATCAGCTCGCGGGTTTTCCGATGTGCCGGCACCGAATCATCCCACCGGCAGAATACGGCAAGCTCACATCCGCCTGGAAGCGGATCCAGACATAAAACCGCTCGCTCCGCCTCCGCAGGAGTGCTGAATTCCGCCCGGATCTCCGCAGCATGCCGGCGGAAATTCATCGCATTGATTTTTTCCGGCAGCTTCCGGATGGAAAAGGTTCCGGGCAGCAGATCAAAATAGCGTTTTCTGTCATGAAGCCGCACCGGCAGCACAATGCCGTTCTGACGAACTTCAATCGCCTCACAGGAGGGATACCGGATGGTCAATGGAACCGGAGTTTTCCAACCGCTTTCCAGACGGCCGGACCAGATTCCGTCCTGGCGAAGAGAACCGGTAAGTTTCGCCGATCTGCGTGTCAGCTCATACCGCATGACCGCCGCACAGGTATCGATCCAGAGCTGATCCCGATAACAATCCAGAACCTGAAGCTGAAGTTCAAAGCTCCGGACATCCGGATAATGGGAGAATCCCGCCGTGATCGCATGGATCATGAAGGCGGTATGTCCGCCAGACTGCAGTGTTTTCTGCACCGCCTGCTCGGCAAATTCGACGGACGAGCCCTCCTTGCCGCCACAGGCGAACCGCCACCGCATCGCCCCCAGATGCTGTTCCAGCACAATCCGCTCAATGGAGGGATTGTTGGAACAGCCCGGATAACAGAAGGTTTCCGGTTTGAACCCGAGTTTCTCCTGAAACAGGGCGATGGGACCGTTGATCTCCCGGCGAAGTTCCCCCGCATCTCCGGCCCGCGTCAACTGGTAGTGGTGAAAGGAATGATTGCCGATCTCATGGCCGCGTTTCCGGAGCTCCTGCAGCTCGGAGAGGGTCATTTTCGCACCGGGATTGTCGGGGTGGCCTTCCGCAACAGCATCCTGCAACATCCGGCCGCTCACGTAAAAACTGGCGCGGAACCGGTATTTCTCCAGCAGCGGCAGCGCCTGATCGTACTGGTCCTGCAGGCCGTCGTCAAACGTCAGCGACAATGCGGCCCGCCTGTCATTTTTCCATTTGCAGATTTCCGGAACCGCTTCTCCGGAACTTCCTCCCAGCGGAAAGAAAAACAGCAGAAACAGAGCCAGAGTTTCCCCCTTTTTAAATACGCTTCGCTTCACCTCTCACCCCCTCTTCGCTCTATCCGAAAGACCATCCGACAGGATACCGGATTCCGACAGCGGTATGACACTTTTCTCCCCGGGCGGAAGCGAGAGCTCTTCGCCTCGCGGCGTCCGGAGCAGCGCCACGGGCTTTCCGGCATCCCGATGCATCCGCAGAAAAATTTCTCCGGCGGGAAGCCGAATCGCAAATTGGAAAGATTCCAGATCCTCAGGCAGATAGGGACACATCACCGCCGAACGGAACCCCGGGAACCGTTCATCCGGACGCAGCCCCGCCAGAAACTGCCGCATCCATGCGTTGACATCCCCGAAGAGGATGTGGTTCCTGCTGATACAGGGGGAATCCGCCCAGTGCTCCCACAGGGTGGTACTCCCCTGACGAATCCAGGAGATCCATCCGGGACACTCCGGCTGCGACAAAATCCGCCACGCATCTTCCGAGAACCCGTTCTCCGCCAGTGCGCGCGGAACATATTTTGCTCCGATCAATCCGAAAAACGCACGATGAGAACGCGCCCGCACCTCCTCCACGAGATGACGGAGCGCCGCGGCACGCTCCGGCGGAGGAACCAGTTCGAATTCCAGCGCCACCGCCTGCGCTGTCGTCTGTCCGTCGCAATAAACTCCGGGAGCCCGGCAGAACTCCCGGTTGACGGCATCGGCAATCTCCGCGGCCAGCGCCCGGTACCCCTTCTCCTCTTCCTTCTTCCCGAGCAGACGGGCAATTTTCGCCACAATCGCGCAGTCGCGGGCATACCATGCGGTGGAGGTGAACGCCGCGGGGGTCATCTGGTTGCGCTGCGGATGGCTCCAGTCGCCCAGGCCGAGCGAAATGATGCGATCCTCCGAAACAGTATCCAGAAAGTCCAGATAACGCCGCATCGCATCGTAATGACGCGCCATTACCGAGCTGTCGCCGGTATACAGATAGAGATACCACGGAAGCTGGATGAAAACGCTGTCCCACGCGGGACCGGATCCCCAGTTGTATCCCCATCCGCTGGTAGGGACGATTCCGGGAAACTGGCCGCTGGGGCGCTGGGCATCTTCCATGGAACGAAGCCACATCGCATAGGAGGAACCCGCATCATAGACGGAAAGACCGGTTTCCGCGGCATAGAGTGCATCGCCGGTCCAGCCGTTCTGTTCGCGATGCGGGCAATCCGTCGGAATGCCGGTAAAATTGGAGAGATAAGAGTTGCAGGTCGCATTCCAGAGCGCATTGATCTCCGGCTTGGAACAGGAGAATTTGCAGATTTCGTCAAATGCGGTGTGAATGCGGCACCCTTCCAGCTTGAGAATCTCCGCACCGCCGGAACAGGTCGCCTTCACGTAGAGGAAACCGTGGTAGACAAACCGGGGTTCCCAGCTCTCCTCCGCCCGGCCGGCGAGCCGGTAACGGTCGGTATGCGCCTCACCGGAGTAGATGTAGCGCGTCAGTTCGGTCATATCCAGATCATCTTCCTGTTCATTCAATCGTTCGGCATAGCGGAGGGTGACCGAGCTGCCGCGCGGCCCACGGACGGAGATGCGCGCCCAGCCGGCCATATTGAACGGCAGCTGGAAAATCGTTTCGGAACCGCGCCGGAATACCGGCTTGCCCGGATGTACGGAGACGATCCGGCATGGCGGCATCTCTTGCAGTTCCAGCGTACCGGCCGGCGGAGCAACCACGGCGGCATTCTTCCAGGCAGAGTCATCAAATCCGGGCAGATTCCAGCCGGGAAATTCCCGGGCGGCATCGTAATGTTCGCCATTGCGCATGCCGTCGAAAATGATCGGTCCCTCCAGTGAAAAACGCCAGGCTGACGAACTTTTCAGCAGACAGCGTGTTCCCTGATGAAGCGCCAGAAGCAGTTTGGGATATTCCCGCCACGGCGCCTTGTCGAAATGCCAGCCGATGACATGGCTGTTGTACCAGCCGTTTCCCAAAATCACACCGACACAGTTGGTCCCGGGCAGCAGGTACTCCGTCACGTCGAATATCACATAACGGCAGTGGCGATCGTATTGCGAAAATACCGGATCAAGCACCTGGTCTCCGACCCGGCGTCCATTGATGTACAATTCGTAATACCCGAGACCGCAGAGCGCAACCCGGGCGGGGGTATCCCGCTCTTTTCCGCAGACAAATTCGGTCCGGAAAAAGGGAGCCGGCAGAACCGGATTATCCCAGTTCCCGAGAGAGTCCCCGCTCCCGATCCACCGGGCACCGGCAAATGGAAAAGAATCCACCATGGTCTGCATCTCGTCAGAGTTTCTTCTTCAATTTTTCTTCCAGCGTTCTGAAAGATATTCCACAACCTGTTTGTTCCCGATTCCGAATCCCATGTGCCAGAGATTCCAGCTGATCCGGGCATGTTCCAGAAGCTCGACCGTATCCCGTGTCCACCAGAAGGCGCTCCACGGAGCCTTCCGGTTCGCATATCCCACGACGGCAAATTCTCCGCAGTGCAGCGGCAGTCTCCGTTCGGCAAAAAGTTCGAACGCGGGCAGCATTGCCGCTCCGAGCTGCCACTTGTCAAACCATTCGACGCAGGTTCCCCCGTAATGAATCCCTTTTTTCCAGTCGATCGGCGGCAGATAGCCCGGATAGAAGAGGGTGGTGTCCTGCGGTTTCATGCTCTGGGTCTTCTGATGGGTGAAGGAGTGCGGCGTGTAGAAATGGAACGATGCCGCCAGATTCTTCCCCTCGACAGGCAGGAAATTGAACAACCCGTTGGGATTGGCGCCACACATTCCAGTCATGTAAATCCGGGCATCGGGATGATTTTTCCGGATGATTGCCACCGCCTTCCCGGCGAGCTCCTTCCAGTGCAATTCGGCACCTTCGCGCACGCCCAGTTCGTTGTAGAGATCGTATCCGGCAACAGCCTGCGGGTATTTCGCGCCGACCTTTGAGAGGCGATCCCAGAGCGTCAGGAATTTCTGCTCCTCTTCCGGCCCCTCGGGGAAACCGCCCGACCAGTTGACCTCATACTGGAAGTTGTGCGGATCCACCAGAAATTTCCACCCCTTTTCTGTCCCGCTGCGCAAAAGTTGTTCGTATGCGGCATAGGTTTCTTCCGGAGACAGACGTTTACCGAGGCAGAGCCGAATCCAGTCAACGCCGGATTCCGAAAATTTCCGGATCAGTTCATTCTCGGTCAGATAACCGTTGATGCCGCGGAAGAGCGGGAAAGCCGGATCCGTTTCCGGAAGAGGAAGTTTCACACTGTCCCCCTCCATGAAATGAAAGAGGCCGTATCGAGTCGAATATTTGATTTTCTTCACGCCGTCGGGAAGGACACCGGCGAGCACGGCAAGAGGAGGCACCGGAGCGATCCTGTGCGGCGGCAGATTCCACGCGTTCGGCCGTATGCGATGCTGATACCGCCAGATCGCCTTCCCATCCCCGACGCGTCCGAAACATTCGCCGGGAGGCGCCACCGCCACCGCCGCAAAGAATTCCGCAATCTGCGGCAGTTCCCGGAAATGGAGATTCGACGGCATCCGGAGCAATGCGATGTAGGATTTTTTCTGAAGTTTCAGCGTGAACACTCCGCGGGAGAATCCGGCGGCAACCGGGCGTGCCCCGGGGAGCAGGATCAGGTTGTCGCCATCGGCAAACGTCAGCCGCAGCCAGGGGCGGGCGACATACATTGGATCAAGCTGCTTCTCCCCGTCGCCATCGGCAAATTGCCGGACCTTTTCCCGGCTGTTGTGGTCCATCAACGCACTGGCAACCACTTCGGAAATCTGTTTTGCCCCCTTGATCAACGGGATAGTGCAGGACAGGCCATTGGGCGTCATGAATTCCAGGCGGACCGGCGGTACGCGGAAGTCGCCCAGTTCCAGGACATCAACTCCATCCACGTCAATGAGCGGCGTCAGCACACTGAAGGTGACGGAACAATTGTCCCGCTTCCAGACGGATTTCGTCCAGGAGCGTTCCACACTGACCGGGAGGGGACGCGAGAAGCGGGTCTCCAGCCAGGTCGGGTCGGAATTGTCTGTTGCCGCAGTCGTGACGGATTTATCCTGAAAGATCCGGAAACGGAAACCATCCTGCCAGAGGATGCAGAAGGGATTCGGCTCGTAGACAGACATCCCGTCCGGGTGCTTCTTGAACCCCCATATGGTGAAGGACTTGATCCAGGTGAACGGATTGAACACCGTCAGCGGATACTCCTCTTCCGGAAGATTCCCTTCAGCATCCCGCAGCGCGTCGAGCGAGCGGTTCAGTGCCTCGGAATTCATCGCGTTCAGCGCCTGGTATCCCCGCTGCAGCAGCCGGAAAATCCCGGGATCCCGGGCGCTGCTGTGCTGCCAGCGGTCCAGCCAGGAATAGAGACGGCTCCGGGCGTCGAGAAGATCTTCAACCTGTTCAATCTCCTTTTCCGTAATATCCGTCTGTTGCAGGAAGTTCAGAATTTTCTGCGGCAGGAAAAGCGGTTCCGACGGAGGTGTCAGAAGCCGCAGATACTGAGTCTGTTTAATCTGTGTGTCGTTGACCGGAGCGACAATATTGAGCACCGCCGAATGAATTGTGAGATCGGCGTAGTAAACCCGCTTTCCCTCTCTGCTCCGGAAATCGGTATTGCTGCGGATACTCCAGTTTTTCTGTACCGTACTGCTCCAGAATGAAAATGTGCGGACACCGGGACCGAAAAACACCTCCAGGTCGTATGGTCCCAGCTTCAGAGTATCGCCGTTTCCCCAGACGTTGGTCCGGCCGAATTGCGTGACGGTTTTCCCTAGCTGAAACCGTCCGGTCAGCCCATCATCGAAATTTCCACGGACAACGATCAGCATCGACTGGTCGTCCTGCGTCTTCCAGGATTCCGGAACTGTGGCCTGAAATGCAATCCGAAGTTTTCCTTCGGCCACCGACAGCTTGCCGGAGAACGGGCAACTCTCCTGCCCGATCCGCCACTGTCCCTCTGCGAGAATCGTGTCCGCCCCCGGCTGCCGCACCTGGATGCCGGATCCCGGATGGAAGCAGAATCTCCACTTCGGAAATACCATGCAGGCAGCGAGTTCCACGGAGCGTCCATCCTTTCCGATCAGGCGGATGGTCCCGTCATTCGCGACCTGACAGCGACCGCCGGGCCAAGCGATTTCTGCACTGCGAACTACCAGCAGCGGCAAGAGGAACACAAATCCCGCAACAATAAACTTTCCCGTTTTCATTCTGCTTTTTTCTCCTGTTGCCCAAATAGAAGAGAGCCGTCTATTTTCCAGCGTTTTCCCCCCTCTGCCCTTTCGGTTTCCCGGGCGATGATGCGGATCTGAAGAGTATCGGAACCAATCAGATTGATGGAACACGGCGTACCGGTTTTCATCACCAGTCCGACCTTCGGAAATGAGAGCTGATTCGTCCAGCTCCACCTGTTGCCCGGCGGCAGCACAACCGGTTTTCCTCCGACGAAGAGTCCAGCGGCCTTTGCCTGGTCCATTTGGATGGAAAGACACCAGCAGGGATTGAGCTCTTTCTGGAGCGGGGTCCCTTCCGGCGTGTCAAGCTGCAGAGAAAAGTCGATTGCGTTCCCGTTGCTGCGTACAAGCTTCTGCCGATAGGGAAACCGGTAAGCCCCGGCGGCAAGCACCCCCGAAACCCCTTCGTCGGAACGAGCAAACTCCCGGAGTGTTTCGGAGGAGAAAAACCGCCACGGTGGAAGAACGACGATAAACTTCCCGCTCATGGAGAACTCCTCTCCCTGCCGGATGGAAAATGGCCAATCGCTGCAACGGAAGGCGCCGATCTCCCACTCCGCCGCGCCGGCGGCGGCAGAGAGAAAAATCAGGACATGGAAGAACAAATGCTTCGTATTCATTTTGTCACTCATATGCAGACAGGGCTTTCATTCTGACAGCGTGACAAGATTGTTTTGCCCATTGAGGTAGACGCGCAACTTATTTGGGCTTGCGAACAACTCCGCTCCGGTACAGGAGGCAACATGTCCGTCCGCGAAGGCGACATTGCCGCGTTCGGAGTGCATCTGTCGAAACGCAGCCTGATCACTGGAATTCACCCCCCATGGAGAAAACATGTAACGGCCGAGTCCGATCCGGGAAGTTGTCGTACAAGCATTGCCGAATGTCGTATCTGCCAAGAGGATTGTCTGGGTAGGTTTTTTCATTCTTGAAGAAGCGTAGGTAATGGAATTTCCGGAATGATTCAGCACACGGAAATCACCGAGCTCCTCCTTGACCAGATTGTAGTTGCTGTTCGGGATGGAGATATCATACCACAGAACCATTCCGTAACCATAACAGATCGATACCTGCGGACTCTCCGGAGGATATTTGCTCTGCAACTTTGGACAATAAAGAATCATATTGGTCTTATGCGTGGTATTCGGAATAGTGAAGTTGAGTGAAATATAATTTCCATCACCGAGAATTCCCGGCCACTCCCCCTGGTTTTTAATCTTAAAAACAAAATGTCCGCTGTTGTCTGTGGAATAACTGACGTGACAGAGCGCCAGCTGCTTCAGATTGCTCATGCAACTCGATGATCTGGCAACTTCGCGAGCCTTGTTCAACGCGGGAAGAAGCATGGCAGCAAGGATGGCAATGATTGCAATAACTACAAGAAGTTCGATCAAAGTGAATCTGCGGCATCTTTCTTTAATCATGTAATACCTTCTGCCTATTTTCATTTTTGTTCTCCGTTTGTTTTTCATTGACGCAAGACAAACTGTTTATGATGTCCGGCTTCATATAACCGATGTCAGGCAGCCAACTGCTTTGGGGAAATATTACTGGAACACCCCATTGAAATCACACGTTTTTCCCGGCACTTGGCCTCATATGTCTTTTTCGACCCGATATTCCTCCCCCTTTCTGTCAAATTTGGATTTCACACTCCCGCCATAGTCTGGAGCAACTGCTGTTCTGAATCTCGGACGACTGACATTTTCCCGGAAGCATGGCGATTGAGAAAACGAGTTGACTCCCGGACGACAAGTTCCGCCTTCCCATGGAGGCTCAGCCGGTATGTATGATTTGGATTTGCCAGTTGATCCCGGAGAATTTCTACCGCTTTTTCAACGAAATTCACCTGCCCGGGATATTCGGTCACGGTCGTGATTTCCGGATGAAAATTGAAGGAAGCGTTCTCGCCGAGAGCGATCAGGCTGATCTCTTCCGGAATATGCAATCCCAGCCCGGTCACTCCGTTTCGAATCCCGCAGGCAAGCATTGGATCTGTTGAAAACACCGCCGTAATATCGGTATGATTGCAAAGCAGCCGTCGTATGACCTCGTCCCCGGCCGCCGCAGATGCCACAGGCAGCGAGACGATGTGAAGTTTTTCCTGTTCGAGCCTGTACTCTGCCGCTGCCTCGCGGATTCCTGTCATATAATCCATATGAAGCTCTGTCCCCTCCGGGGCAGTGATACACCCAATGTTCCGATGACCGAGCTCCAGAAGGTGCTTCATGGCCAGATAGGCGTTTCCCCGGTTATTGTGAATCAGCATATCCACGTTCGGAATCTGCTGCTTCCGGGGATGATCAAAGGAACCGAGCAGCAGCAGCGGGAAACGCTCCTCCGCAATTCGACAGACGAGATCCGTCGGACAAGTGCCGCAGAAAATCAGAGCGCAACACCCCTCTTTCAGCTCTCGGGGTTCAAACTGAAATTCTTCGCTCATCTGCCACAACTCCATGTGGAAATTATTTCTGCGGAGAACCGTCTCCAATCCGAGCAGGAGCCGAAACCAGTACTCGCCATATGGATAGATCTGGTTGAACACAACCCGGACAGGGCGAGTTCTTTTCTTTCCAGCAGATGCTTCCACGGAACCTTTGTCAACAACAAAGGTTCCGTAATGCGGACGGCGGGTCAGCCAGCCCTCCTTTACGAGAATGGAGATGCCGTTTTCAACGGTGATTGAACTCAACCCGGAAATTCTCTGAATTTCCCGCGAAACCGGCAGTTTATCGCCCGGGTTCAGTTTTTTTTCTTGTATGAAAAAACGAATTCGGTCAGCAAGCTGAATGTAGAGCGCCGTATTTTTTGCAGGATTCAACTGCAGAATATCCTGCCAGAATTCTTGTGATGAATTCGTTTTATTCATTGTTTCTCCTTATTGCCTCTGTTTATATTATAGCAAAAAATGAAAAAAAAGCAACAGAATAGATGATTTTTATATAAAATCAAAACATTATTTTTCTTTTCGCACTAGGTACTTTACGGGGGCCATTTCCGGCAACTATATTGTCCACGATAACGCCTGGAAATTGCGCATAAATCAACAGAAAGCAATGAACCGGGAAGCGATATTCTCCATGATGCTGTTGTCGTTCATTTGGCATTTACAGATCAGTATGTGTGTGCTTCTCCTCCCCAAAAAAAGACAATTTTCTGTGGAAAAATTGGTGTAAAAGCCTTTGAGTTACTATATCCCGTGGTTTGTGGATTGGCAGCCAAAAGATTCGATTTATGCGCCTCACCCCTAGGTTGGACAACTTTTATTAAAAGATTGGTGTAAAGACCCTTGGCTTACTATATCCCATTGTTTGCCGATTACAAGTTCCGAAATAGACTTCATCCGGCGTCCGATATTGAAGTGCCGAATGAATCCGCCTTGAGTTGTAAAAATTCACATAATGTTCGACACCGAAGCGGAGCTGCGGCAAGCTGATATACTCTTTGATTTTGATGTCCTCATATTTCAGCGCCCACCAGAAGCGCTCCATCTTTGCATTATCCAAACACCGTCCCCGTCCGTCCATGCTGATTTGAATACCATGAGTCCGGAGTTCCGCTATGAATTCCGAGCTGGTGAATTGGCTTCCTTGATCCGAATTGAAAATCTCCGGTTTCCCGTAGAAATCCATTGCCGTTTTTAACGTTTCAACACAATGAAATGCGTCCATTGTATTCACTACGTTGTAAGCTAGAACATTGCAACTGACTTGCATTCGCGTAAATGATACGGGAATTTCTCATTTCCAGATGTTGTTCCAGGATATTGAAATACAGATACAGATAGACCGTCCACAAATTCAACGATTTCAATACTACGCCCCCGTTTATGATTTCTCTGTAAGTATGGCATTTCAATTCCGCAGTCAGACGGGGAATTCCGTAAAATGGCGTCTCCATATCAGTCTCAAACATTCCGTCCTTAATCCATTCGTCGGAAGCTGTCCAGGAACTCTCCCGCAGGGCCGGATTTTTGTAATAAAAGCCTGAATGAGGAACCTGAATGACGATTCACGCTTAAAGCCAGATTCTGATCGCTGATTTGAGCTTTTCGGGATTCAAGCCGCAGGATATGGACACACTTCGTAAAAAGTCATTCTCGATTTCGAGGCGTCCGATTTTCTTTATCAGATCGTCCTCAGCATACAACGTGCTTTCTTTCCGTTCAGCCCTAGACTGGAAAACTCGGCAGCGCCTTCCATGAGATTCTTTTTCCACTGCTGAACCTGATTCGGATGAACTAGGTATTTCCCCGCGATCTCTGCCACGGTCAGTTCCCCGCGTAACGCTTCCAATGCTACATGGCTTTGAATTTGGAGTCATACGACTTTTTCATAAAACACCCTCCCTTTCCGGGTTAATTTAACGGGCATTTTACACCAAGTCAAGTTGTCCAGTTTTTGGGGCCAACCGCATTTGGGATTTGTCCCGCATTATTATGATGATTGTTTGCGTAAAATGGGATTGATGAAATGATTCGTATATCCTTAATACTTCGAATGATTGGTTCAAGCAAAGGGGCAGTTTTAAAGAGCAAGATTGCACTTTATCGCTATTGGATCAGAACAAAGCAGTTATTAACGGGGGATAAGTTTAAAGATATTTCCAACGGGTATTTGGAAAAAGGTAATGATTTCATGCGGCTGCAGGATTATGCAGAAGCGATGCATTGGTATCGTAAAGCTGCAGAGCTAGGTAATGCGATAGCACTGTTCAATCTCGGCGTGATGTATTCGAATGGAGAGGGCATCAAACGAGATCAAACGGAGGCTGCAAAATGGTATCGCCTGGCCGCCGCGCAGGGGAATGTATCGGCACTATGTAATCTTGGTGTGATGTATGATGGTACGGATGTTGGGCAGGATCAAACGGAAGCAGCGAAGTGGTATCGTTTGGCGGCTGAACAGGGAAATGCAACGGCACAGTTCAATCTTGGTTTGAAATATGAATTGGGAGAAGGCATTCCGAAGAACTACACAGAATCAGTGAAGTGGTATCGTTTGGCGGCTGAACAGGGAAATGCGCAGGCACAATATAATCTTGGAGTGATGTACGAGAATGGAGAAGGGGTCAACCAGGATCTGAAAGAAGCAGTAAAATGGTATCGAAAAGCAGCTGAACAGGAAAGCGTATTCGCGCAATTTTCCCTGGGGGAATGCTATGCCAACGGCAAAGGAGTAACGCGTGATTATGATGAAGCAGCAAAATGGTATCGAAAAGCGGCTGAACAGGGAGATTCTGCCGCACAATATAAATTGGGACTGATGTATACTTTTGGCCGTGGGGTAGAGCAGAATTATGAAAAGGCTGCAAAGTGGTATCGAAAAGCTGCTGAACAGGGGGACAGTGACGCGCAACATAATCTTGGAATGCTGTATGACAATGGGAATGGCGTAAAGCAGGACAATGTAGAAGCGGCAAAATGGTATCGGTTAGCAGCCGAACAAGGCAATGACTTAGCCCAATGCGATCTTGGTGTTAAATACGCCAAAGGAGAAGGTGTAGACCAGAACTACATCATGGCGGCTGAATGGTATCGAAAAGCAGCCGAACAGGGTAATATGACTGCGCAGTATAATCTGGGTGTCATGTACTTTTATGGACAGGGAGTGGAGAAAAACTTTGCAGAGGCGGCCAAATGGTATTACGCGGCAGCGGAACAAGGCGACAGTTCAGCACAATGCAGCCTTGGAGTAATATATACCCTGCAAGATAGCGGAAAATGCGACTACAGGGAAGCCGCCAAATGGTTTCGGAAAGCTGCCGAGCAGGGGAAGGTGATTGCACAGTTCAATTTGGGAGAATTATATTTCTACGGCTGGGGTGTAGATCAGAATAATGCGGAAGCGATAAAGTGGTATCGAAAAGCCGCTGAGCAAGGATATGAATTGGCAATAGAGGCTCTGAAAAGATGTTAAAATAATTGAACAGCGCTTTAGTCGGTTTATTATGCGAAAAAGAAAAGACTTTTAAGGGGCTGTTGCAAAATCTCATAGTTTTGCAACCATCTTTTTTCCATAGTTATAAGACTCTCTATGCATTTCATTTGATAGTATCCTAATTTGCTTCTGGGCGATTACTGATGACAGATGAGTTGGTTCCGCCGACGCAACCGACCGACCAGAGAGCTCCGGAGGAGCAGGGTATATGCCCAGTGAGCCCCATGGTGAGGGGGATATCGCGGTGGAGCATTGGAAAAAATTAGAGCCAGGAGAAAAATGATGCCGTCTGGCGTTTGAGCGCCAG
>OGOX01000639.1_pt1 | contig 25636 bp, 22 predicted proteins | sample 1552761 | NCBI WGS metagenome assembly OGOX01 (sample SAMEA2580212, study PRJEB22360) | human gut metagenome | biome: human gut; feature: human-associated habitat; material: faeces | place: Denmark | collected 2008/2010
GAAGATTTCTTCATTTTAGGGGTAATTGATTTCCGGAAAGCTTGTATATAAGAATAGAAACAAGAAGAAAATGACGTAATGACTGAAGAAAACGAACAGCAGATGGAACAGCTGTTTCACGACCATTACGAACGGATGTATCGCTTAGCCTTTGTCTTGCTACATGACAACGATGTGGCGAAGGATGTGGTGAGCGACGTGTTCTCAAGGTTGTGGGATAAACAGCTGATACCTGACCAGGCTTATCTGATGCGAAGCGTGAAGAATGCTTGCATCAATATTATTGCCAAGAAAAAACGGGATGAAAGGCTTAAGCTGCTTCTTCCTCTCTCAGAAGAGAAACTGACGGAGGAAGAGCCTTACCGCCTGGAAGAGCGATGGCAAGCAGCGGTGGATTGCATCGACAATGACTTGACCACTCAAACAGCTTCCGTTATCCGATTGTGCTATCGCGAAGGCATGTCGTATAAGGATACGGCAGAAGAACTGGGCATCAGCATCTCGGCTGTGAACAAGCACATCGTGAAAGGTTTGCGAACGCTCAGAGAAAAGTTGAAAGGAAAATAATAACCCTAAAATGAAGAAAGGAAAAGAAAATGAAACATGAATTATCTGACATAAATCCTCAGAAGATGGATTCTCAGAAATGGGATATGCTCCTCGATCTCCTGGAGCATCCCGAAAAGTATTCCGAAACCCAGAAGGATGAACTCCTGGGCGATGAGGAAGTGAACGAACTCTATCAGCAGCTGATAGAGACCCGACAGTCTCTGGATTTCGGCAAGTCGAAGGAAGAGATGAAGATGCCTTCGATTGATGCAGAATGGGAGAAGCTGAAAGACGAGATGAAACTGAAAGAAAAGCAGCAGAAAGAAGAGATGAGTCAGAATGCAGAAACCCAGCAAACCGCCAAGTTGTTTCCTCTCTGGAGCCCGATGAGAAAGGTGGCTGCTGTTGCAGCCGTCCTTGTCGTCTCCGGCATCACCTTTGCAGCCATTCATCTGGTAACCCGTTCTCGTCAGGCATCAGATAACGGCAATACTGAACTCGTGGCATCCCGAAAGGATTCTATCCAGCAGGTTGCTGCTCCTCAGAAATCCAACATAGAAGAAAAGACAGATTCTGCAAGTCTTGCCCAGCTCCCATTGGTTTACGAAAACGCTGAACTTCAGAATATCCTTACTCCTATTGCCGGGCATTTCCATCTCCAGGTAACTTATCAGAACGAGTCGGCTCGCCATATCCGTCTCTTCCTGCAACTGGAGAAGAACATGAGTCTGGATGATATCATCGAACTGATGAATCATTTCGAGAAAGTGAATATTCGTCATGAAGGTCAAACTTTAATCGTGGAATAAGATGAAAAGATTAAGAAATATCATGCTGCTGGCAGGTTTGATGAGCCTTTCTCTTCAGACCATCTATGCCCAACGCATCACCCGCAGCTTCCGCAACACTTCTATGTCAGAAGCGCTCACCATCCTTGCCAAGAGCACTAAGGATTACCATATCAACTTTATGTATGATGAACTGGAGGATTTCACGGTTACAACGAGTATCGTGAAGCGAACTGCTCCGGATGCCATCCGCCAGATTATGGGCTTCTATCCGATGAAGATGACGATAGATGGCGAAAACATCTTTGTGGAGTGTACGCAGAAGACTCCCACCAAGATGATAGGTCGCATCATCGACAATAAGAAACGCCCTGTAGATTTTGCCAATGTAGCCCTGCTGAATGTTCGTGACTCTTCATTGATAAATGGCGGTGTGACGAATGAGAACGGCCAGTTCGTGATTCCCTGCGGAGCGAGAAAGGCGATAGTAAGAGTTAGTTGCGTAGGCTATCATACCGCTGTTGCTACTTATAATACAGGTAAGATAGGTTCAATTACTCTGAAGGAGGCAACGTTGAACCTGCAGAAGGTGATTGTGAAGGCGGTTCGCCCCAAGACAAAACTGACTCGCGAGGGATTCCAGACCCAGGTGCAGGGTACGATACTGAGTGATGCAGGTATGGTTGCCGACTTGTTGAAGCAGGTTCCAAGAGTGCGTGTAGATAAAGATGGAAACTGTTCGGTGTTCGGAAAAGGCACACCGGAGATTTATGTCAATGGCAGAAAGTTGACCGACAAAAATGAATTGCAAACCATATCTTCAAAGGATGTGAAGAACGTGACTGTTATCACGACTCCTGGTGCTCAGTATGATGCCCAGGTCAATTCGGTTATTCGTATTACTACGGTCAAGAAGCAAGGTTATGGATGGAGTGGTAATTTCCAGGCAAAATATGGTTTTGCCATGAAGAATGCCTGGCAAGAGCAGGCTAATCTCAATTACCGTGTGGGTGGACTGGATGTATTCGGTGGATTGATGTGGTCAGATTCGTATTTCTATGATAAGTTGGGATTGGATGAATATATCAATGGAAATCAGCATCAGATATATCAAAAATCTGCAGGGCGCATTGATTCTAGAAATTATGGACCTGATGCCAATCTGGGTTTCAATTATGAATTCAACGAAAATCATACCATCGGTCTGAAATATAAGTTTGGTTCTGGCTATACCAAGTATTTTACTGTTAGGCAGAACTATTCCATCTTTCAGGATGGAGTTCACCAGGGAGATGTGAATTATCTCAACGATGAGTCAGATTCCAAGCAGACTCCTATTCATCAGGCTGACTTTTATTATGATGGTAAGATAGGCAAGTGGAGTATAGACCTGAATGCATCAGCGTTGTGGAGGACGAAAGACCAGATACAGAAAGCCACCGAAACCAGTACTGAGTTGGGCGACCAGATAGTATGTTCAGATAGCCATACCAAAGGAAAGTTGCTTGCCGGTAAATTGGTTGTTTCTTATCCTTTGACCGACCAGTTGAACATAGACTTTGGTTCGGAATACACAAATTCTGATAGTCATACCAACAACCAGAACGAGGGTGGTGTGGCTGCATCCAATGATTCCAGAATCAAGGAACAGAACATAGCCGCTTTTGCTGAGGCTGCATGGTCGTTGGGAGATTATTCCCTGAATGCCGGTGTGAGATATGAGCATGTAAAATCAGACTATTATGCCGAAGGAGTGCTCAACCCGGATATGAGCAGAAAGTATGATAATGTATTTCCTAATGTATCCTTGGGATATGACAAGGGCAAGTGGCATTCTTCGTTGAGTTTCACGGCGAAGACCTATCGACCAAGTTACTTCCGTCTTTCCGGTTATACCCGATATACGAGTCGTCATTCCTATGAAAGCGGTAATCCTAACTTGCGACCAAAGGATGCCTATCATCTGGAATGGGATGCGCAATATTCCTGGCTGAGTTTCTCTGCTGAATATATTTACAACAAGAATGCCTCGGTATATATGATGAAGCCGTTCCAGGGCAATAAGGATATAGCTCTGTCATATTACGAGAATGTAGATAAGATTCAGAACCTGAAGTTCTATCTTGAGGCTACTCCGGTGATAGGCTTATGGCATCTTGACTATACGGTAGGTCTGGTCAATCAGTTCTTTGATGCCAGCAAATACGTCAGCGACTATAATGCCAACCGTCCTTCTCTCTATCTGGATTTGGAGAATACCTGGGTATTGCCACATCATTGGAAGGCTCGATTGGAATACGCTTACCAGTCGCGTAATTATCGTGAATTGGGTGTCAACTATGCATGGAATTCCCTGGATGCGTCTATTTCCAAGTCTTTCCTGAACAACCGACTGGTTGTGAGACTGGAAGCAGAGGATTTGCTTCATGGTCAGAATCAGAGTTGGAAATATAATAATTCGTATGCGCACTTCACCAGAACCGGTATAGATAATACCCGCATGTTTTTGGTTAATGTAACTTATAACTTCAATGCCACCAAGAGCAAGTATAAGGGTACAGGTGCTGGTAATGCAGAAAAGAGCAGATTATAGCTCTTGCCAGGAAGAAACTCTCTTAATAAACAATGAATATATGACAATCGGTCAAGCGAAGGCAAAACCATATTGGTTTGCTCTTTGCTTGACCGATGTTTTTTATTAAGCCCCTTTGTTGTTTTGTTATATTTTAATTAAATATGGTTAAATTCTGTCGTTTTGTTGTGTTGTTGTTTTTTTTTTGTACTTTTGTAAGCGAAATATAAGGTTTTACTAACTCGAAAGAAATATGAGGAGATTTTTATTCGTTATAATCAGCTTGCTATCATTAGTCATAGTAAAAGCGCAGGAGCCCAATTCTGGAGTTTCACAGCAGAATGTTTTTCATGGAGAAATTGTGTCGAAGGAAGGAAATGGCGGAATTGCAGATGGCTATGTCCTGCTTATACTAGATGGAAAGATATTTAAAACCACCGCTTCTGATAAAAAAGGGCATTTTTCAATGAAGAATGTTCCTGACGGTAATTATATTGTAGAGGTGACGTGCTTGGGTTATCAGTCGGTAAGTGATTCTCTTAAAATAAAAGGTTCAACCCGTCGTAATTTTCAGTTAATAGAAGAGGCAAAGGAATTGGGAGAAGTGACAGTTGTTGCAGACCGTAGCCAAATAGTAAAAAGGACAGCTAATGGTGAAGTGTTCTATCTGTCGTCTGCAGCCAAGAAAATGAGCAATCCTTTCAGGGCTTTGCAGGAGATTCCTGCCATCATATCAGATGCTAACACTTCGTCTGTAAAGACACTTGACGGTAAAGCTCCTTTGATTCTCATCAATGGCAATATGGTCAATTCGGGTATCGGACCGATTTCTCCAGCAGATATTGAGTCTGTTGAGGTTGTAAACTCAGTATCTGCCCGCTATTTGCAAGAAGGTGTTACGAGTATTTTGAACATAAAGTTAAAAAGACATACCAAACCATATTTATGGCTTGAAGGGGCTACACGTCATGAAATTCCTGTTGGCAATGGTTTTGGTGTGGGGTATTTTGAAGTGGGAAACCATAAGATAAGTCTTTATGGTAGAGCTGCCTATCACTATAAATATCATGAAGATGTGGAATCTTCTGTTAATCGCACGAACACAGGTTATAAACAGACTTATGACCAGTCAACTCGTAATGACACTCACAAATGGATAGGGGAATTGTTACTGAAGTATCTGATTACGTCTAATGATTACTTTGCGGCTCAGTTCTACGACTCATATAATTCTACAGAAGGAAAAAGCTTGGCACAGGGAAATTATCTTACGGATATTTCGCAGTTGTATGGCTTTCAATCCTTTGATAAGAATAAGAGTAATATTCTCACCACGAGTCTGTATTACAAACATTCATACTCCAAAAGTAGTGATTTGGAGTTGCGCTTAGCATACAATTTCAATAAAAACGATTATAGTGCCAATCGTGTAGATTATTACGACGAGCAGCAGGTTGATGCTAATACTCTATATAACAACAAGCGTCATTCTGGAAGTTTTAATATAGACTATTCCAAAGAATATGCCAACAATAGCTCTCTTATAGCGGGAAGTCATAGTACGCTTATTATGGATGACATCGATAATGCCATTGGTGAAAATCCTCTTTTCAAACATCATAGCTATAATCAATATGTGTATGTAGGTTATGGTGGTTCTTTCAAGCAATTACGCTATAATGCATCAATAGGAATGGAGGGTATATGGGCAAAGGCAGGCGAAGCCAGCTACAGGTATTTCCGTCCAAGGGGCAATGTTAGTATGACATGGATAGCCAACAAACACAACTCTGTTCGCTTAAGTTACCAGCTTACAAATATGGCTCCGAATGTCGCCTATCTGAATCCTTACAATACATCAATAGATTCATTGTTTGTAAGTTTAGGTAACCCGAATCTGAAACCTCAGATGACACATTACGCCTCTATGTCATATACTTTGAATGTCGGAAAACTCTACTTTATCCCTACTGTTGGGTATAAATACGTAAGTGATGTGATAGAAAACTACGGTTATTCCGATGGGGGCATTTATTATAGCACTTATGCCAACACTGGGCATTTCTCCCGAGTATCAGCAGGCGCAGATTTGAGTTATCGTTTTAAGTGGGGACGGGTCTATGCCGGTGGGGGCTGGAAAGCCGATCATTATATGGGGCAAGATGCAAAAAACTCTGCTTATGCTTCATTTGGCTTTAACGCACAAGTGAAAAACTTTTCATTCTATGGTGATGTAGATTATAATTCAAGAGATTACACGGCATTGGCTTGTACCAGATATAAGCATCCGTCAGTTGCCAATCTTCAGGTAAATTTCAATTTTACGCCAGACTTTTATATGGGTGTCTGCTTACAGCATCTTACGGGTGAATATCAAAGCAGGGTGACGACGGTTGACGGATCTTTCCATTCTGTAATAGAGAATCATTACAAGGACCAGAAATTCCGTCCATGGGTAATTCTAAGATATACTTTCCGCAAGAATGCTGAGAAGAAACATAAACTCGGCAAAGTCTTGAATAGCACAGAAGAGGGTATCTCTATTTTGAAAAAGTAGAGTTCTTAGGTTTGAAATCGGTCAAGCGAAGGCAAAACCATATTGGTTTGCTCTTTGCTTGACCGATTAAAATTTTACACACATATTTCTAAATCCTAATGAACTACATTTAATATCGGAGATTGGAGAGCATCCTCAATAGATACAAGAGTGTCTGTTGTAAAATTATGTGTTCCCCGCATCCATTTGCTTATTTCCGCTTCCCGTTTTCCGAGTAGAAGGGCTAGGTCTTTCTGCTTCATCCCTTTAGAAACCAGAATGTCATGTATCCTATCTACGATTTGGAAAGACAAATCTACAGACCTGCGAATCTCTGGATCAACATGTTTGCGGCGTTCTTCTAAAATCTTACTTCTTCTTCTGAGCATGTGCTCTAGGCGGTTTTTATCTCTACTTCGTTCTCTCATATACTAAGATTTTATCACGTTCTACTGATTCCTGTGCAAAAGGAAGTAAGGTTCCTTCTGATACCAAATCAACTTTTCTACCTAAGAGTTCTTCCAAATCACTCCACATGCCGAAGAATTTTAAACCAATAGGTTTGCTCTTGTCCAAAGAAACCATAATATCGACATCGCTATCCTTCGTTTCTTCCCCTCTGGAGAAAGAACCGAACAGCCAGGCTTTCAGTACGGGTTGGGTGCTGAAATAATGGCGTAAAGCTTCTATGATGGCTCGTTTACCCATAATATAATGATGTTGTTTCTTGGTGCAAAGATACACTTTTTATTCGAAAGAGCAAGCTTTTTTCTAGTTTTTTATTACCTTTGCATAGGTTTTTCGAAAATAATCTATGTTTTGCTTAGTTTTTTGCTTGGCTCAACTGTATAGATAATAAGTAACAGAAAAAAAGAAAGACTGATATTTGCGCCCACAAATGTTAAATCTCAGTTAACGTAACAAAATAGTTACCGAAATATTTGGCGGTAAATAACTTTATTGTTACCTTTGCGTCGTCCAATGAGGACAAAGTGTTCTTTAAACGTACTAAGATTATGAAATACAGCGAGCTGTATCGAAAGTTAAAGAAAGCGGGGTGCTTTCTACTTCGTCATGGAGGCCGACACGACATCTGGTTCAACCCTGCCAATGGGAAGAGCGCAGTCGTTCCTCGGCATGGAACTGGAGAGGTGCCGCAAGGCACTCTCAAATCTATCTATCAAGAACTTGGGCTTTAGCCCAGGTTTTTCTTCCATGAGAATCTTGGTATGCGAGAAGAACACTTTTGATTATGAACTTATAACAATATAAAGATATGGCAAGGAAAGTTACCGTTGTTGTGGAGTCTGGCAAGGATTTATATTCTTGCTTTATGACTGGGACCGATGACCTGACGTTTGGTCTCATCGGTGATGGCAAGACCGCAAAGGCTGCCATGGAGGATTTTCTTATAGCAGATAAGGAGATGAGGAAGTTCTACGAGGAGGAGGGCAAGGAATATCCAGACTTGGAGTTTCACTTCGTCTTCGATGTAGGGGCATTCTTCAACTACTATCCGCTCAGCATCTCGGCGTTTGCCAAATATATCGGCATGAACGCTTCCCTTTTGCGACAGTATGCGGCTGGCATCAAGTCGCCGCAAGGCAAGAGTCTGGAGAAAATTCGCCAAGGCATTGCAAAGATCAAGGAAGATATAGACACTGGACTCTTGATAGATAAGCCAGTTCTACAGTACGTTTAAAGAGCAGTCTCTTTCTAGCAAAGATGATTGTTTCATTTTTATTGTAAAAAGAGCTCGAAGCCCTGGTGCGTGACGCATCGGGGCTTTTTCGTAGCCCCAATATCTTCTTCTTATTACCTTTGCATTGCTTTTCCAAAGAAAGTAGAAGATTTCTTCATTTTAGGGGTAATTGATTTCCGGAAAGCTTGTATATAGTAGAAACAAGAAGAAAATGACGTGATGACAGTCGTACGATTCTAGGTCCTGTTCATGAGGCGGATGTTATGAGTTAGTTTTTTTAAAGAGATGATGTATAACAAAAAACGGGAATACATTCAGGCTAGGAGGGATGAAGAACTGGATGGAATTGGTAATTTGATGCAGTTATACAAATTTAACGGAAGAGATGTAATGGGTTTGGATAATAATGTGTACTTTTGTACTAGATAATGATGAAATAAAAACATATTGTAAGAATGAAGACTGTTTTTTGCTCTTTTGGACTGCTGATGGCTGCTGTGCCCGTGTTCGCTCAGAACACTGGGAAGGACTCTATTGTCTCTACTAAAGCTTTGGATGATGTGGTGGTATCAGCCTCCAATATCAGTCGTGTGGGTGATCATCTCGTCATCTATCCCAACAGCCAGCAACGAAAACATGCGGTTAATGGATTCGGGGTGTTGGAAAACCTGAATATCCCAGGACTCATCATCGATGCAAAATCGAATCAGGTGGATGTGATGGGACTGCAAGCCACCTTGTATCTGAATGGGCAGGAATGCGACATCCGGGAAATACAGATGCTCCGTCCTCGTGACATCGAGAAGATAGAATATCATGATGCTCCATCGGGAAAATACGCCAAGGATAAGCTTGTCGTCAACTTCATCACCAAACAATACCGATATGGAGGATATGTGCAGGCTGACGGACTGCAGACGATAGGATATGACCATGGCGACTATAACGTTGCCACCAATTATGTAAAAGGTAACAATTCCTATACTGTATTTGCTGGTGCAAATTATAGTCATGTAGATGGTACTGAGACCTGGAACAATGAGAACTATCAGTTTCCGCAATCCCTATTTGATAGGGAGAGCTATAGTAAGAATTCTTACAGGAATCATCAGGAATATATGCAGTTCCGCTATCAGAACCAGAAGGGAAAGAGATATTGGGTGGGCAAGTTTACGCTCGTCAACCTCTCTACTCCGAGAAATGCATCTTCTGGTTTTGCGAAGGAAAGCACAGAGACGGATGTATTCTCAAATATCAGGAAGAAGAGTCTGTCTCCTAAGATTGACCTGAACGCCAACTTGCCATTAAGCAAGAATCAGACGCTTACCTTGGGAGTACATGGCAAGTATTCTGCCAACTCCTATCACCGCCTTTACCAGGAACAGCCTTTCGAGGCAATGACCGATGAAGACGAGAAAGCGCTGTCGTTCCAGCTGTCTGCCATCTATAATTATTTCTCTCAAAAGCATTCCTTATCCATGGAACTGTTTCATTACCACGATGTCTGGAATGCCGATTATTCCGGCAATTGCGAACTTTGGCAGCATCTGTGGAAAGGGGAGTCGTTGGCTTTCTTCTCCTATAATTTTCAGGCTAGCAGGCGCTTGAGCCTGAAAACCCGCATCGGATTGGATTGGCTTCAATATCATCTGCATGGAGACAACAGTTTTAGCCAGCTGTCTCCTCGCATCAATACGAATGTGCAATACCAACTGAATAAGGGAATGCTCTTGTGGTCATTCAACTTTGTGAACTCCAATCATGGTATGGATGTCATCAACCGGGCTATGATTCAGGTCAATTCCCACATGATGGAAAAGGGAATGCCCGAACTGAAGAAATCGCATGACATCAATACCTATTTATATTATATGGGGCGTTTCAACAGGTTGAGTGTTTCTGCCATCGGACAATTCCGTTACAATCATCATCCTGTAACTGATGATTATTACCTGGATGAGGCAAACGGGAAAATAGTGAAGACTTACTCGAATGGTGGAAATGCTCAATATTATTCTGCTATCCTCGCCTTACAGTACAAACTGTGTAAGTTTGCCAATTTGTCGGGAGATATCAGATATAACCATGCGGAGGTGAAGACTACCTGGTCGAAGCATAACAACAATTTGACGGGTAATCTTGGGTTGAATATGTTCATGGGTGATTTTGCCTTGAAGCCTTACCTGCATTTTGGCAAGAAGTCTTTAGATGAAGCTGCTTTGGTGATAAGCAAGACTCCTATCGACTATGGAATGTCGTGTTCTTACAGCAGGGGCAACCTCTATGTAGAACTTCAGGCAGTATCGCCTTTCAAAAAGCAGGAGAAGCGATATTGGTTGGATTTGCCTATCTACAGTTACTGTAAGAGCATCAAAGACCAGACGGCTTCGCAATATGCCAGCATCAAGGTTGCTTACTCCTTCGACTTTGGCAGGAAGACCCAAAAAGTAGAGAAGGATGTTAATAAGAATATAAACAGCTCTTTGTTAAGAGTGGAGTAGAGTATTATAAAACAAAAGATATAGGAACGGATAAAAATGTTAGATTTTAAGGTAAAAAGATTTGTTGGTATTATATTTCATTTGATTTTAGCTCAAATCTGTTTGGCACAGACTGGTATCGCTAACCAAAATTTTGGAAAGGATACTCTGCAATTAAGGGAGGTTGTTGTAAGAGCAACCCGCCCTTTGGCAAAGTTGAACAGCGAAGGCTTTGTGACAGAAGTCAAAGGTACCGTTTTGGAAAAACTTGGTTTTGCAAAAGACGTTATGGGTATGTTGCCTGGTGTACTGAATAATAATGGTTCCATTGAAGTTTTTGGCAAGGGAAAACCAGTCTTCTATATCAATGGACATATTGTCCGCAATAATATAGAAGTTGAGCAATTGAAGGCTAACCAAATAGATAAGATAACAGTTATAACGAATCCAAGTTCACGTTATGCTTCAACCGTAGGTTCCATCATAAAGATAACAACCATTAAAAAGGTTGGGGATGGTTTCTCCTTTGATAACATTGCTACTTTTGGTTGTCGTAATTATATGTATGGCAAAGACAATTTGGACTTGAACTATAGAATTGACAATTTGGATGTTTTTGGAACGTTGGGATTTGAGAAAGGCAAGGATACGAACTCTAGCAAAAATGTTCAGAATTCATGGCTCTCGTCACATCATCAGCAGAATACGACTATGAAATCGACACAGCACTCAAACTTGATTGATGGTAAATGGGGATTTGATTTTTCCTCATCTCCAAAACTTTCATTTGGCGCATTTTATCAAGTATCTTATGCTCCAACAAAGACCAATTCGAGCATTATGTCATCATTATATTCTAATGATGTAATTGAAAGTGAGACTTCTGCATACAAGGATATCAAATTAAGAGATTTGGAACATTTGTTAGATGGATATTGCCATGGGGGTTGGGGAAAATGGAATTTGGAAATGACTTTTGATTTAATGTGGAAAAAAACACGTGAAAATCAAAATGTTATAGAGCAGACTGGCATCAATCAGGATTTTGGAATAAAAGATGTTGGGCATGCTAGGTTAATGGCAACGGAATTATATGCGTCACACCCGTTTCTTAAAGGAAATTTTAGCTTTGGAGTAGATTTCACCAATAGTAGCCGTGAGGAAAATTCAGAAAGTGAAAATAGCATTATGGCAGGCGAAAACAATAAAATACAAGAGCTGAATATGGCATATTACGTTGAAACTATGCAGCATCTAGGCAATGTAACATTCCGTATCGGTGGCAGGTATGAGCATGTGAACAGTGAATATTTTATAGGTGGCAGAAAAAATCACGAACAGTCACATGTTTATGATAAGTTTTTCCCGACTGCTTCTTTGTCTCTGCCCATTGGAAAAACTATGGTGCAGCTGAGCTATTCTAAGCAATGCTATCGTCCATTGTACTCTCAGTTGAGCAACACGGTTCACTATGTTAACAAATATCTCTATCAAAGTGGAAATCCGTATTTGCAACCATCCTATAGCGACAACATCTCTTTGAATTTGAGGTATCGCTGGCTGGCATTAACTGCTAATTATAAAAAGGTGCAAAACCAAATAATAACATCATATACATATTATGATGATGCGAAGACTATTGCTTTGCTCAAAAAGGAAAATTCTAGAAACAGTCTGTCTAACTTACAGATAATGGCTTCTTTTATGCCTGGATTCCTTTGGAAATGCTATTATCCTGTATTGGCATGTGGTGTTGTCTCGCAATTTTACAAGATTGATTACAGAGGAAATATAAAGCACGTGGACAATCCTTTGGTTGTAGTTAAGTTCAATAATATTTTCAAATTCCATAACAACTATATGGCGACAGTAAATTACAGTTGGCGTAGTGAGGGAAATAGTGAGAATATTAAGATGGGGAGTGTTGGACAGATAAATCTTTCTTTGGCTAAGGACTTATCTGAAAAATGGAATGTCAAGTTGTCTGCAAATGACATCTTTAATACTGCCCGCAAAAATACTTTTACCATTTTCAGCGGAATGAATGATGTCTATATTGAAAAGGCTGCGTCTGTAAGGGCAGTGGAATGTATCGTAAGATATAAGTTTAATACAGTTAAAACAAAATATAAAGGTAAAGGGGCAGGGAAAAAGGAAATGGATAGATTGTAACTGTTTAAACTTTATCCTTTCTGGGATATGCTTATCGATTGTTTGTCGTAGTTCATATACCCTTATAAATGCAGCTTTATGCTTCAATTTAACAGGATTTTTCCCTCCGTTTCTTTGCCATTTCCATCTTTTTCCTTAATTTTGCAGCGGAAACTCTATAATAGATATTTGTAATGGCAATAAGAATGAAGATGAAACAGGAAAAGATGAGAAAGATAGGCATCGCTTCGGCTTTGGGCTTGGTGGTGCTCGTGATGCTGGGACTGTATGGCGCCAGCAACTATATGCTCAATTATTCGCTCAACTATCCGAAGGAGGAGAGAATGACAGCTGAGCATTGGAAGAATAGGATGAAGAATGAGTGTCCCTGGATGATTGGCTGGATGGACTCTGTGTATCAGCACCATTGCGTGAGGGATACCTTTGTCACGATGCCGTCGGGCTACAAGGCCCATGCCATCTATCTCTATGCACCGAAAACTACGGAAAAGACTGCCGTGGTGGTGCATGGCTATCAGGTGCGCTCCGAGGGAATGCTGCACATCGCCTATCTCTATAATCACGATATGGGGTATAATGTGCTCCTGCCAGATCTGTATGGACATGGAGAGAGCGAGGGCGACCATATCCAGATGGGATGGAAGGATAGATGGGATGTGATCAGGTGGTCGGAAATAGCCAATGAGATTTTTAAAGTGAAGAGTGAAGAACAGAGAGTGAAAAGTGAAGAACGAAGAGTGAAGAATACCCGTCAGGTGATTCACGGCATTTCGATGGGTGCGGCAACCACGATGGCAGTATCGGGAGAGAAGACTCCCGATTACGTGAAGTGCTTTGTGGAGGACTGCGGCTATACCAGCGTATGGGATGAGTTTTCCGCTCAGCTCAAAGACCAGTTTGGCTTGCCTGCCTTCCCGCTGATGAATACCACTTCCGTCCTTTGCCAGCATCGCTACGGCTGGTCGTTTGCCGAGGCGCAGCAGATAGAACAGGTTCGCAAGAGCACCAAACCGATGCTCTTTATCCATGGCGATAAGGATGCCTTCGTGCCCTACGCCATGCTTCATCCGCTTTATGAGGCAAAGACGAAGGGCAGAAAAGCCATCTTCATCGCCAAAGGCTCCGTTCATGCTATGGCATATCGCGACCATCACGAGGCATACACCCGCATCGTAAGAGACTTTGTTTCGCAGGAAGAATAGGCTATTCTCCTATATGTTGTCCCACCACATACCCCGTGGTCCAGGCTGCCTGCAGATTGAAGCCGCCGGTGATGGCATCGATGTCGAGCACTTCGCCGGCAAAGAAGAGGTGAGGGCACACCTTGCTCTCCAGGGTATGCAGGTCGATGTTGTTGAGGCTGATGCCGCCGCAGGTAACAAACTCCTCCTTGAAGGATCCCTTGCCGTTCACCTGATGGAGGTCGTTGGTGAGGGCTTCTATCAGCAGGTTGCAACCCTTCTTTCCCATTTCGCTCCATTTCTTTTCGGGTGCATATCCCATCTTTTGAATCAGGAAGAGCCAGAGGCGGGAAGGGAGATTGTAAGGGCGGATGCTAGCCAGCTGCTTCTGTGGGTTGGCGATGATGATGCCCTGGATGTTCTCTTCTACCAGCGAGCGGTTGCTCTCGTGTACCCAGTTTACGGAAATCTTGATCTGATAGTTGTTCTCGTGCAGATAGCGGGCTGCATGGGATGAGAGCTTCAGCACGGCAGGACCGCTCATGCCCCAATGGGTGATGAGGAGCGGACCCTCTGCCTTCAGTTTAGTGCCCGGAATGCTGGTATATACAGGCTCTACCACCGTGCCCATCAGATTCTTGAAAGCCTTGTCGGCGATGTTGAAGGTGAAGAGCGATGGGATAGGCAGCTCTATCGCATGTCCCAGGTCTGAGAGATGCTTGAAGTTCTCTATTTTCGGATGGCCGCCTGTGGTAATGGCTACCCGGTGGAAGGCAATCTGCCTGATTTCGGAAACGGGATGGGAGGCAGAAGATGCACCCGATAGATTTCCCTTTTCTTTTGAAACCTTGAAATCCAGGAGCAGGCGCTCATCCTCCAGTTCGGTGATGGCGGTGAGCTGGTGGTTGCATTGTATCTTCACGCCCAGTCGCTTGGCGGTATTCACCAGACAGTCGATGATGCTGTGTGAATCCTGCGATTGCGGAAACACGCATTGGTCTTCCTGCATAACCAGTGGCACGCCGTTCTCCTCAAACCAGTTGAAGGCATGCTGGTAGTCGAATCTCTTGAAGAGTCGCTTCATCAGTTTATGTCCGCGGGGGTACGCTTGTTTTAGGTCGGAAATCTCGTCAAAGGAATTGGTCAGATTGCATCTTCCTCCTCCCGTGATTTCCACCTTGGCGAGAACCTTCGAATTCTTTTCGAAAATCGTGATGTCGGCGTGAGGGAAGTTGCGCTTGGCCTCTATCGCCGCAAAGAATCCTGCGGCACCCCCACCAATAATTGCAATATGTAGTGTCTGTGGCATATCGTATTTTTTGATGATTAGGGTGCAAAGGTACTGCTTTTCTTTGATAAAAGAAGAAAAGTTCCCCTTTTTCTTTTGCAGATACGATAGATTTTTGTAACTTTGCGCAAAAATATCAGTACATGGAAGCAAAGAGAATACCATACGGCGTATCTGACTTCGTTGACGTGATGGAACGGAATCAGTATTATGTAGATAAGACTATGTATATTCCACAGTTGGAAGAAGAAGCGGATAATTTGTTCTTTATCCGCCCTCGCCGCTTTGGAAAGAGCATATTCTTAAGTATGTTGCATGCCTATTACGATTGTCATACCAAGGATAAGTTCCAGCAATGGTTTGGCAATCTCTGGATAGGCAAGCATCCCACACCTTTGCAGGGCAAGTTTCTCGTCTTGCATCTAGACTTTTCGCAGGTGGGAGGAACAATAGAGAAGTTGGAGGATAACTTCAACAGTTATTGTCGTATCAAGCTAGACAGCTTTGTTGATATTTATCGCGACTTCTATTCTGAGAGTTTTGTAGGAAAGGTGCTGGCTTCTACTGAAGCAACAGAGAAGCTCAATATGATAAACGATGAGAACAGAAAGCTAGGGCTGGATGTGTATCTCATCATAGACGAATACGATAATTTTACCAATACCGTGCTCAATGAGCAGGGTGAGGACATGTATTGGGCGATAACTCATGCAGAAGGTTTTTATCGCGACATCTTCAAGAAGTTCAAGGGCACTTGCCGTCGTATCTTCATCTCGGGTGTAAGTCCTGTTACGCTCGATGATGTTACTAGTGGGTTCAACATAGGATGGCATATTTCTACCAAACTGAAGTTTAATCAGATGCTCGGCTTTTCCGAGGAGGATGTGATGGAACTGTTTGGATATTACAAAACGTTAGGAAAACTGCCTGCTGACTGTGATATTCAGAAAGTGGTGGCGGAAATGAAGCCGTGGTACGACAATTATTGCTTTTCAAAGATGGCATTAGATAAGCAGAGCAAGGTATTCAATTGCGATATGGTGCTTTATTATCTTCGCACGTATGTAAGCACGGGGGCTGCCCCAGAGCAGATGATTGACCCGAATACCAAGACCGACTATAATAAGATGAAGCGCCTTTTGCAGTTGGATAAGTTGGATGGAGACCGTAAGGGAGTAATTCGCACCATTGCTGAGACGGGGCAGATTATCACGAATCTTCGTGAAACCTTTCCTGCCCGTTCCATTACCGACCCCGGAGTCTTCCCAAGTCTGCTTTTCTATTATGGAATGTTGACCATCAAGGATACTTTTGGCGATCAGGTGATACTGGGCATTCCCAACAACAATGTTCGCAAGCAATATTATGAGTATTTGCTGGAAGAATATCAGGATGTAAAGCATGTAAATATTGATGAGCTCAAGACTTTGTTCACTTACATGGCATTCCAGGGGAAATGGTGTGAGGCTTTGGGGCATATGGCAAAAGCATACGCCGATGTCTCTTCGGTGCGTGATACCATCGGGGGTGAGCGAAATCTGCAAGGTTTCTTTATGGCCTACCTTAGTTTGAACAATTATTATTATACTGCCCCCGAATTGGAACTGAATCATGGCTATTGCGATTTCTTCCTCTTGCCAAACTTGTCTCGTTATCCTACCAAGCACAGTTATATCATAGAATTGAAACTTGTGCCAAAGAAAGAAAAGGGAATTTCGAAAGAAACATTCGAGAAGATGATAGGGGAGCAGTGGGATGCTGCTGAAGAGCAAATCTGCCGTTATGCCGTGGCTCCAAGGGTTGAGTCCTTGCGACAGGGAACCCAACTGCATAAGATTATCATGCAGTTTGATGGCTGGAATCTGATCCGTATGGAAGAGGTGTGAAAAAGGTGTGAAAGTGGGTAATAAGATACCCTATAGAATATTTTTTGATTTAGGATATAAATAAAGATTTATGGCAAAAAGAGAATATGTTGAGGCCAACAAGCGTTGGCTGGAGGAAAAGGCAAAGGAGGAGGGCGTTATGGCGCTGCCTCGTGGTATATATTATAAGGTGTTGAAGCAAGGAGACCCGAAGGGGGCACAGCCTAGCCGACGCAGCATCGTGACGGCTCATTATACCGGTTGGACCATCAACGGCAAGAAGTTTGATTCCAGCCGTGGCGGTACGCCTTTCGCCATGCGATTGAGCGACCTGATTGATGGCTGGATTGTTGCCATGCAGCAGATGCACGTGGGCGACCAGTGGGAACTTTACATCCCAGCCGAGATGGGCTACGGCAAGTTCTCGCAGCCGGGCATCCCAGGCGGTTCTACCCTGATATTCGAAGTAGAACTGCTGGGAGTGGGATAACCCGGATACTTGAAATTATAAAGATCATTAAGATAAGAGAGTCTTGTCCGGCTATAGTCGGTTCAATTCATCTTCCGCACTGTTCATGCCGTTGTATCTTCCCTTGCGCTTGTTGAATTTCCAGGTTACGGTCAACTTGTAGCTCCATAGCTTGTAATCCTCAGTCTGGGAGAAGTCAACGGCATGCTCGTGGGTTCGCTCCTTGAAGAGCTGCTGATGGAAGAGGTCGTTGGCACTGAAGGCAACCTGTAATCTGCCGTCCATCCACGATTTGTTGGCACCAAGACTCCAGTTCTGAGTGGGGCTGAACTTCGTTTTGCCTACTTGTCCTCCGTTGTCAAAACTGTAGGAGAGCGACAGCTGATAGTCGTTTGGTAGCGTGAAGTAATTGTCAAACGATGCATCCCAAGTTATTCCGTTGTAACAGATTAGCTCTCCTTGATCGTTTACGGAGAAGCGCTGGTAAGTGATGCTTGCATTGACATTCGGACGCCAGCAGCCGAAGACGTGTCCCCAGTTGAGATAGGCCATGTATTTCTGCATCTTGTTGAAGTTCATGAATGTACTCACGTATCTTACGGGCTTGTCCTCCGGCACTTCATGAATGTACATGATGGAGTGGTCGATACGGGTGTATCTCAGCATTCCCATAAAGTCTTTCCACTGCACGGAGTAGGTCAGACGATAGGTGTTGACAGGCTGTAGCTTCGGATTGCTGATCTGATACTGAAAGCGCGAGATATAGTAGATGTTCCCACTGAGCTGACTGAAAGAAGGTCGGGCGGTGGTAGTTCGGAAGCTGAGCGAGTGATGCCACGATGGTTCGTTGAGAGTGATACCGAACGATGGAAACCACTGGTCGTAATGGCGCTCCATATTGTCGGGAGATTCCTCCGACAGATTGGTGTATCGGGATGTGAGATGCTCGTATCGGATGCCTGCCCACCAGCTCCATCTGCCAGCTTCACCCTGATATTGCAGGTAAGCAGCCGTCTTGGTATCGTGGTTTTTGTATTCCGTAGTTCCAAGCATATCGGCAGAACTTTCGGTTCTACCCTTGCCATCCATCAGGCTCCATTCGCCACCATAGTTGATGGAATGTTTGTCAGAGATGAGTTGTTTGACTTCGATTCTTCCACTATAGATGTCGTAGTTGGAATTGGAACGGTTGAGGGTTTCCTGCATCTCGCTACCTTCTTTCTCCGTGATAGGCTGGCTGTCAGAATCCTTGTTTCTGGCATAGTCCAGATAAATCTGTGATGAGAAATGCTTCGACCATTTAGCCAGATGGAAGAGGTTGAAGTGGTGGCTGCGCTGGTGTCCCCATTGCTGGCTCTCCGCATCAAAATACTTCATTTCGCCATCCGCATCAGAAAGCTTCATCTCGCTATTTGTATCTTCTCCTGCTGGGTTAGGATAGCGATAGTACTGCTGCTGTTTCTCTCTTCTACCGCCATTCAGCCAAAGCCCTTCCCATTGTATTCCCACTTCGTGCTGCTTGCTGATTAACCAGTCGAAGTTGAGTTCCGTAGCGTTGTAATTTGCCTTGTTCTTGCCATGGCGGTCGGTTCCGAAGAGATATTCGCCATCTTTGGCTCTTACGAGCGCTTCCTGTGGCTGATGCACATTGTAACGGTTGTCTGTGTAGTCGTAAAATCCTGTGAGCGAAATCTTCTTCGTTACCCAACCCAGGGTCAATTCCTCGTGGTTGGTGTTCACCTCGCTCAACTTATCATACACCTGCATCTTGCCGAATATACCCTCGTCTGTTCTTCTCGTCAGGATTCTCAGTACGGCTCCCGTCGTTGCATCATATTTTGCACCAGGAGTGGTGATGAGTTCTATTTCATCTATCAGCTTCACATCGAGATGAGAGAGTTCGGCAGAGGTAGCCTTCTTGTCGTTGAGATAGATGGTGGGTGCTCCCAGTCCGTTTACTTCCAGAGTTCCATCGGCGGTTTGTTTCATACCGGGGATGTGTCTCAATACATCTTCCAGCGTTGGTTCCTTTGCCAAAGGAGTATTACGGACACGGGTAACCAAGGCATCGTTTCTCATCTTGTACATCGGGCGATGACCTGTTACGGTTACGGCTTGAATCTCGGCTTCCTTATCAGCTTTGATCGAATCTTTTTCCGTCTGTATCGAATCTGCGGAAACTCCGGATGTCGGGATTTTCCCGTTTTGTGCTGTTGCACAGGTGGCGGTGGCTAGCATCGCCCATATAACTGTTTCTTTCTTCATTTTCTTCCTTGCTTTTTGTTTTCGTCTGCAAAGGAACAGCTTTTCGGGCTCAAAATCGCAAATAATCATTACTGAAACATTACACTGGCAAAATAATCTTGCTTCACCTTATTATATATAGTGAAATCTTCGTACCTTTGCATCGAAAAAAGAAAAATGATATGAATAGAAGAATCAAACAAGTCTGGCTGCTCGCCATCCTTTCCTCTTTCCTGCTGATAGGCTTGCAGACCTATTGGCTCTACAATAGCGTGACCTATTCGATGGGAGAGATGGGGAAGAAAAACGCCGAAAAGGCGGAACAGGCGATTATTGCCTATCTGACAAATATCGGAGCGGCGGTAAAAGAAAAATCACATATCGGTTATGTCGTCTCGGCATATTTTTCAGACTTCAAGGGTCCCTGTACTACGGTTTGCTCTCCGCTGGATACGGATACAATCATTGGTGGAGTGGTGTATCGCAAGCCGGGATTCGGTAACGTGATGGAGAAGAGAGATACTTTCGATTTGCGTGAGACGGATTCCAATAATTCTTTTGATTGCCTGAATACTTACATCACTTACCAGCTTACCCGTTTTGACAAGGTGCATTTTGATCGTTTCGTCAGTAGGAAACTGGGCAATGGGTTCATCGAGTCTGAGATGAAGACGGGTAAGCATCGCCTTTGGCAGACAAGAATCGTAGAGTCTCCTACCTTGTTTCATCACGAAATGCTGGTGGAAGTGCCTTTTAATCCTATCCAGTATCAGTCGATGCAAATGAGGATGCAGGTGCCGATGCTGCCCATTCTGAAGGGAATGATGTGGCAGATGATAGGAAGTCTCCTGGTTACCATCATGCTTCTCCTGAGCATAGCTTATCTCATCAAGGTGATGCTCCTGCAGAAGAAGGTGGATAAGATGCGAAGCGACTTTGTGCATACGATGATTCACGAGTTGAAGCGCCCCGTGCAGACGCTGAAGATGTGTGTATCCGTATTCTCTGCTCAAAAGACAGATGAGAAGGATGAAAATGCCCTCATCATGGAGACCGTAAGAGAGGAGAGCGATAACCTGACCGCCTATCTCGCCAAACTTCGTGAAGTAATCAGGGCAGAGGAACATATCCCGCTCCAGATAACGTCTTTCGATATCCATGCCGCCTTGCAGAATCTGGTGGCTGTGTATCGAAAGAACAGACAGAAGGAGGTGAATGTTTCGCTCGATTATCAGCGCACTTCCGACCGGATGATGGGAGATAGAGACCAGCTTCTGAATGTGGTCAGCAATCTGATGGAGAACTCGGTGAAGTATTCCGGCGATATTGTCAATATCCATGTTGCCTGCCGAGATACCGAGAAGGAGGAAGTCATGATTTCTGTATCAGATAATGGAATCGGAATTTCGCCCGACGAGCAGCAGAGAGTCTGGACGAAGTTCTATCGCAGCAATGCTTACCCGGATATGATGCAGCCGGGCATCGGCTTGGGTTTGAGTTTTGTGGATATGATTGTGAAGGCCCATGGGGGTAGAAAAATGATGCAGAGCGAAGTGGGCAAGGGAACCAGGATTTCAATCGTCATCCCGCAGCACTCCTGATGCATCCGGTTTAACGCTATAAACAACAGAAAAAATGATCAAGATATTATTTGCAGACGATGACTTGAAGTATTCTATGTTGCTGAAGAGTTTCCTTCAGCAGCATGGCTACGACGTGACTTATGCCGGAAATGGCAAGAAGGCATGGGAGCAGTTCCCGGAAGTGAAGCCCGACCTGGTATTGCTCGACATCAATATGCCGGAGATGGATGGCTATGAGGTGGCTGAGCGCATCAGAGCCATCGACCCGAAGGTACTTATCTTCTTTCTCACCGACCGTACGGAGAAGAACGATCGACTGAAAGGTTTCTCCCTGAAGGCAAACGATTATCTGGCCAAACCCTTCTATCCGGAAGAGTTGCTGGCAAGAATAGAGGAGCGGTTCTCCATGAATGAGAGTGAGACGATAGAAGAGGAGGTGTATCATTTCGGTGAAACCACCTTCTGCTATAACAACAATGAGCTTCGCACCCGTTCCTCTCGTGTGCTCATTACCAGCCGACAAGCCGACATCCTCCGTCTGCTGGCGAAGAATATCGGCAATGTAGTAAGCAAGGAGATGATACAGGAGGCGGTGTGGGGTACCGTGAGCTATGCCAACTCCCTGGCTGTGAATGTGCAGATGACGTATCTTCGCCATGCTCTTCAGCATGATGCGACCGTTAAGATTGAGTCGCTGAAGAAAAAGGGATACGTTTTGTCTGTTATTTCTCCAGAGTAACGATGATGTAGCTTCTGCCATCCTCTTTCAGACCTCTTTCCTGAATGGCTTTGGTGCCCTCTTTCAAGACCTCGATGGCTCTGATCTTGCTGGGAGAAATCTTGTAGAATTCCTCTTTGCTCAGCTCCTGCTCTCTGCCCTTGAGCATATAGTGAGGGTCTGGCTTGGGGGCAGGAGGTGTGGTAGTGGTGATGATATGAATCTCTATCACATCTCTTTTGGGTGCCGGCAGGACGTTGGTGTTTACCTGGTAATTCTTGATGGTTTTACCGATGAGTTCCTTGCCGGTGAAGTTTGGAATGCGCTCGCCGTCAATGCTGTAGATACGCAGGGTATCTGCCTTGGATGCCATACAGTTGGTTATGCCCAGCAGGGCAAATGCAATGGTGAAAATATACTTTTTCATAAGCGTGAAATGTTTATAATTCTGCGTGAAATGTTTTATCATTCGTTTAACTGTGCCAATGGAAGTAGCTGATAACTACCATCTTGTGTTTCTGTGATATTGATGGTGTAATGCTGCATGTTGCCGTCGTTGTCCAGGGTTGAGATAACGATGTTATCGCCTTGGCGGTTGATGGTAAGCTGCTCGGCAGAAGGCAGGGCGGCAGAGGCTACTTCATAAATCTGATTGAAATCTTCATGAATGCTTCTTTCTGCTTCAGATGAAGTCTTTTCGGCATTGCCGGAAGTTTTCTCCTTATTGTCAGAAGAGGTCTCTTCTGTATTTTCTGCAGTCTTCCCTGTATGGTTCTCACTTCTTCCTGCGATATTCTTTCTTTTGGTAAGGGATATCTTGCTTGACTTCATTTCCTGCGGGGTTACGATATCCTGGGTTGCAGCCAGGAAGAGGGAGTCGGCACGTTCCATCTTTTCGTATGCGTTCAGGTTCCCGTCTTCATCCTCGGAAGATGGCTGCGAGCGAACCACCTGCTCTGTAGGAACCAGGTTGGCAAGGCCAGGTTGTTGTTCGGAAGAGGATGAGAAATAATCCTTGATAGGGAAGAGCAGGAAGATGAGTCCTGCCAGCATCGCCGTAGCGAGAAGAATGGCTGAGAGGCGTACCCATCTTGTTTCGTGGTTCTTTGAAGCTGCAAGGGACATCTCTTTCATTTGCGGCTGTCCATCAGCTTCTTCTTTTCTGTCCAGTTCTTTCATCTCTTCTTTTCCGTCCAATTCTTCCATCATTTCCATTTCTGTTTGATGGAAATTCGGAGTATAGTTCTCCATTCCCAGCATCAGGTTTCTGATGTCGAGATCCTCATCCGTTAAATCCTTATCTTCGCAATGGCGATAGAAATCAGCCAATGCCTGTTCTTCCTCCACGCTGGTATCAGCATCGAGGTAGCGCTCTATCAGCTCGTGGCGATAGGTTATATCTTCTAGTTTCTTCATTTCTTTCCTTTTTAGAGTTCCTTTTTTAGAATTCAATTTGAAGTTTAATATAGAGCTCAATTTGAGCACCAGCCTTTTATGACTTCATCATTTTCAGCAATGATCTTCTTGCTGCAGAAATCATCGTCTTGGTGCTCGTCTTGTTGGCTCCGCAGATTTCGGCAATCTCATCGAGGCTCTTTCCCTCGCTTCTCAATAGCAGCATTCTTCTCTGCGTATCCGGAAGCCTGTCCATCGCCCTGTTGAGTCGCCTTTGCGTATCCTCGCCGATGATGGTCTGGTCGGTACGCTCGGTTGCCATACAGATTTCTGCGGGATGCTTCATCTGTTCCAGCGATGCCGTCTGGGCTTTGTTGCGTCTCAGATGGTCGATGCAGAGATTCCTGGCTATCGTCATACCTAAGGCCTCGATGCTCTGGTATTCCGAGAGCCTTTCGCGCATCTTCCAGAGCTTCACCAGGGTTTCCTGCACGATGTCATCGGCTTCTTCGGCAAGGGTTCCTGCCGAGAGATAGCGTTGACAATGTGCCGTCAACCTGGGGCGCATTTCCTGAGCGATATGTTCAAATTCTGTTTCTTCCATTTGTTCCTTTTTATGTGTATGACGCAAGAAAAGGCGGAAGGTAAACAAAAAAAATGCTACCTTCGCACATTTCTGTGCAAAGATAGCATAAAAACTTGAGATATAGACATATCTTTTATTTTATTTGTGGATGAAGTGGTTTATTCCTCTGTTTTTGCCATCATTACAATGATATTACAGGTGCAGAAAATCAGTGATGTAACAGCTTTGTAATACTTATGTTTTACGGTAGAAATATCTTCTCCTTACCTTTGCAGTCGAAATGAAGAAGATGTCTTTCCGCATCATCGGAAAAGATTTCATTCGGAATAAAGAAAATCAGATTTACGTGTATATATAATAAGGTAAGAAATGAAGAAGAAAACGTATTTGTTGATGGCACTCACGATGGTGTCGATGGGAATGAATGCCCAGAATTCTGGAAATAGTTCTTTGGAGAAGGGCATCGGGGAATTCACCAAGACCATGACCATTGGTGGAACCATCCGATCTAAGTATGAGTATCAGACCGAAGAGGGGGAGGGACGATTCGAGGTGCGTACTGCCCGCATCAACGTGGCTGGCAATATTACGCCTCAGGTAAGCTATAAGGCGGAAATCGACCTCTGCGACGAGGGTAAGATCAAGATGCTCGATGCCTATACACGCATCAAGCCTTGGAAGACCCTGCAGTTCACCATCGGTCAGGAACGTGTGCCATTCACCATCGATGCTCACCGTTCTCCTCATCAGCAGTACTTTGCCAACCGTTCGTTCATCGCCAAGCAGGTGGGTAACGTGCGCGATGTGGGTGCCGAAATAGGATACACCTGGAATGTAGGTTTCCCTATCGTGGTGAATGCCGGTATCTTCAACGGTTCGGGCTTGACCAACCAGAAGGATTATTGGACCAAGGGCGTTAACTATTCTGCCAAGGCTCAGTTCCTCTTTCCGAATGTGAACCTGGTGTTGAGCACCCAGAAGATCAAGCCATCTGATATTACGGTAACGATGTATGATGGCGGTATCACCTTCCACAAGGGCGGTTTCATTGCTGAGGCAGAGTATCTTTACAAGCATTACAGCAAGGATGCCTTCCACGATGTGCATGCTTTCGATGGATTCGTATGCTATGACATTCCGGTTCGCAATCAGAAGAGCATCATCCGGAAGGTTTCGCCATTGGCAAGATATGATTTCATGAGCGACCACAGCGATGGTACCCGATATGGTGGTTCTGATACCGAACTCGGTGCCTTGAAGATCAATGATTACAAGCGCCATCGTGTAACGGGTGGTGTAACCCTGAGCCTTGCCAAGCCATTTATCTCCGATATCCGTATCAACTACGAGAAGTATTTCTATCGCAAGGGTGGCATTGCCAAGACTTCAGAAAAGGATAAGATTGTTGTGGAGTTCATGACTAAATTTTAGTCAGGGATAATTCTTGAATCTCTAACTCTTGAAAAACCAAAAAGCCCGGCAGGATTCTGCGAATCTTGTCGGGCTTT